>Ga0209203_1000071_pt1 | contig 85824 bp, 69 predicted proteins | sample AD_UKC109_MetaG_FD_184423 | JGI IMG/M metagenome (GOLD analysis project Ga0209203, IMG submission 184423) | Active sludge microbial communities of municipal wastewater-treating anaerobic digesters from Hong Kong - AD_UKC109_MetaG (SPAdes)... | ecosystem: Engineered > Bioreactor > Anaerobic >... | reverse complement strand
TGCGAGCACTGCTACATAGACGCCACGGCCGCCGCCGCCGAGGAGCTCCGGCTCGAAGAGGGGATAAGGCTGATCGACGAGCTGGCAGACCTCGGGATACCGATGCTGATTCTCACCGGAGGCGAGCCGCTCCTCAGCCGGAACTTTTACGCTTACGCATTTCATGCCAAGGAGGTGGGGCTTCGGACGGTCATCTCGACGAACGGGACCCTCATCACCCCGGAGGCTGCAAGGCTTCTCAAAGAGGCGGAGATCAGGTACGTCGGCGTCAGCCTCGACTCCTGCAGGCCAAAGGTCCACGATCGGTTCAGAGGCGTCGAGGGAGCCTATGCGAGGGCCGTCGACGGCCTCAAGAACGCCCGGGACGCGGGCCTCAAGACCGGCCTCCGGGTGACCCTCACTAAAGACAACTGGTACGAGATCCCGGCCCTCCTGGACCTGACCCTGGAGATGAAGATCCCCCGGTTCTGCCTCTACCACCTCGTCCCCGTGGGGAGGGGGGCAGACATCGCCGACAGGGACGTGACGGCCGAGGAGAGGAGGAGCGTCATAAAGTTCCTGGCCGAGGCCGCCGTCGAGCTGAAGGACGAGGAGATCGAGATCCTCTCCACCGACTCTCCCATGGACGGAGCCTACCTTTTAGAGATGCTGAAGGACGATCCCGAGAAGCGGGAGAGGGTCCGAAAGCTCCTCAAAAACGCCGGGGGCTGCACCGCCGGGATAAAGGTCGCAAACATAAACCACCGTGGAGACGTCCTCCCCTGCCACTTCATGCCCGAGGTCGTCGTCGGGAACGTCCGGGAGAGGAGCTTCGAGGATATCTGGATCGATAACCCGGTTCCCGAACTTTTGGCCCTGAGGGATATCAGGTCCCATCTGAAGGGGGCCTGCGGCGAGTGCGAGTACCTGGAGGTCTGCGGCGGGTGTCGGCAGAAGGCGAGGTACTACTGCGGGGACGTCTGCGGAGAGGATCCGACCTGTGTGGTGAAGGATCTATAGTTTTTAAAAGTAAGGGTACATTGTGCAGGTTTAGTAGGGATTATATTTACATTTTAGGTGCATATTTCGTTACTATATCTATTAGATCGTAAATGAGATGGGGCATTACAGGACTACATAATAATATAAAGACTAATACGAATTCTATTAGAAAAATAGCAAAAAGATCTTCGAATTTATAATTGATCTTGAGACCTATTTCTGCGTAAAGTGTAGTAATACAAAAAATGATAATCACACTAATAGCTATCAATAAAGAAATAATATAAATCTTTCTGGGTTCCTTCATTTTTTCAATAGGAAATTGCTGTAACAAAGCGCACATAATTAATATTATCAATGCTGTAGCTATATACCAAATTGCGAGTCCCATTTTCAAAATCTCTGGTAATAATTGGTGAAATATTATGAGGAATATTATAGATGTGATGCCTGCGTAATTCCAATCTGTAGATTTAAAAATGACTTTATTGATATCATTACTAGTGCTAACCGTATTGTCAGTATATGTCACTGTTGATTCTGAAACACCTTCAGAGTGTAGTTTATACTTTATTGATATTATAGATACACACATGGCCATTAGATACACTAAACACTCGTACAAATATATTACATTAAAATAAATATTATCCAATGTTATATATAACGAAACTAGTGATATGAAACTAACTAGTAACGTAGCCGATAATATTGAGATATGATTTTTTCTGATAAATGATCTTCGAGTTCTCTCGTGGTCGGTGGGAACCTTGTGTGGAAGGTAAATAAACACACCTGCGGCTATCATACTTACAAGGATCAGCCCAAAAACATTTTTATATCTATGCGTCTTCACAGCTGTATTTAATATATAATCATCTAATGTAATATTCTCAATCCTTATTGAATTGGTCCACATCTCGGTATGTTTTTCTTCACCATCGTTTACTTCGACTTCAAATTTATGAATTCCCGGCGTATTCAATTTGAAAGTACCATTTAGCACTTTTATTTCATTATTCTCACTTATGTCGTATAACGTTATATTTAGCTTATCTTTGTCCGTTTCTACGTCGAATGGCTCGCATTCAAATCCGATTTCTGCACCACTCGATAATATATATATCATATTGCCTTCAAATATATTTTTTCTTAGTATGTAGGTCTCATTTGGCGTTATGCCCCAGTTCGCTCTGGGCATATTATTCTTTATAGATATATTAGAAATATTAGGCTCTAACGGTTCTTTACAAATATATTTCGTAAATATAACATTGTTTATGTTGGAACAATAGCGCTCCCCACGTGGCGCGTTTTTTGATATATTCGCACTATAATTAATGGATACAATATCCATTTCATTTGGACGTAAATACCCGATTTCAGCCCTTAAGTGTCCCGAAGGATCCACTTTAACACTTACTTTCCGATCGTCACATTCTTTAAGTTCAGGATCAACTCGACATTCTAAATGAAACCCGCGCCCATCATTTATTTGTTCTATTTTACCCTTATCACTTTGGTATACCATAAGATCTTTTTCAGGTCCGTCAAATATATTGGATATGTCCGCATTAATAATAACTATATCGGCTATAGCATTATTATCTCTCATTGTATTCGATAATTTATAACATATTTTCATATTTTCTGTTCTGTTGAAATCATTACATATCAATGAGTTCTCATCGACTGCAAATGCATCTAATTTCAGCGTCACAGCATGGTGATTATTTTTATTTTGGGCACAACATGTAACTGTTAGAAGTAATACGATATTTAAGATAACAAGGAACTTTTTGCAGTTTATATACATTCTTTGACCACCATATTTAAGAGATTAGTCTAACAATGTTCGGAGCAAGGTTCATATACTTGCTCACCAAATGTATTTCCAGTGTCACACGCATTGCGATTCGTAATATTGCATTTGCTATTTACACAGTATATCCCATAGCTAACTCTACACATTTCATTAAATTCTACCAATATATTACTAGATGTATCTAATTTCACTCCTACAGTATATTCCTTTTTATCGTTTTGTATATGCTTATTAATAATATTATTGATAATATTACAGCGATTACATTCGATGAGATGTATATGTTTAGGTTCACCCGTAGGAAAATAATCATCGAGAGAGTTGTTATGTATAGTAACGTCATGACATTTTTCGAGATATATACCTCCTGCAGCGTATCCTTTGATGGCATTATTGCTGATATTTATACCGCTTAACATACTAAAATCATTTGTTATATATATTCCATAACTATTAGAAGTAGCATTTAGTTCAAATCCTTCGAACTCGACATCATCCGAGCATATCTCTACCGTTCCAATAACTGCTGGCCTATTATTAAATAATAATGTCGAGTTTCCTCGCAGGTTAATTGATTTATTTATTATAATATTTTCTTTATATTGATTCGGCTCGACAATTATTGTCGTGTTTTCGACAACATCGTTAATCGCTTCCTGTATGCCATTGTAGTATCTTATCACAGATTCATCTCGATTATTTTTTGTCTTATTCTTGTCCACGTATACTGTCGTTGGTTGGATCGATATTGACCACTTATCTGAGGCGTTCGACTGATAAGATTCATCCTCGCATACTACATACCATTTATAATAGCCGCTATCATTAATGCTGTGAGTAATTATACACTCCTCACCGCTGTTTATTCTCGTGGAACTATTGACTTCAGAGCAGTTTATATATAGGGAACATTTCTTCAGCTCGCCATCATCCACCGGCTTGAACTTGAAATCAATTTGTGTTCCGACAAAAAATTTGCCAGAACTATTAGGCCACATTAGATCTACTGATGGCCGTTCATCCTGAAGTGATATAGTTCTGACGGGGGATAGTATCGAATCCACTGTGACGTTAATGGATCGTGTGACTGGTACGGCAGATGTTGTAGTATTCGCCGACGTATTTAGCATGACACTTGTAACACCTTTGGCTTCCACAATGACCTCACTGGCAGATATAGCAACGTCTGAATTGTCCATTGTAACCTCATCGGAGGAGATAGCAACTTCATGCGGATTTATCAGGACATCTCCTGAAGCATTCATCGTGACGTTACCCATTACGACTTTTGTAGGCGCCATCACGACCTCAGAAGCGTTCATCGAAACCTTATCGGGGGATATATTTACCTCGTTCGGATTTATCAGAATATCTCCAGATGGATTAATCGTGACGTTGGTGGTTTCCATAGTAACCTCATTCGCCACAATCGTAAAATTCGATAGCTCTACTATAACACCAGAAGATATTACTCTGGCGTCAGAAGACATATTTGCACCTGAGATATTACCCCTTTTTATTTCGGAAGGGATAGTGGGCGTCTCAGACGAGATGCAAACATCATCGATCCAACCGGCTCCCGCGTTTTTTGGATAGCACTTGATCTTTCTGAACTCCCAGATTAGCTGATGGGTATTGTTATCGCGGACGGTGTACGATATCGGCGACCATTCGGAGGAATCGCAGACGCGCCTGGTATCGTCTGCTGCGAAAGTCAGCTCTGCTATACCTTGCCGAAGGGGCTCACACTGCCACCAGAAGGTGACCTCAGCGGGGCCTTTAACCTCGCGACAAATTCTGCTAATACCAGTGCAATCGATCGGGCCCGATCTCAGCGAGAATTTGCTGTCGTGACCGATGGAAGAATCGATATACCAGCTGCTTCCTCCACAGTCCCTCCACTCGGTGAGGTCGGCATCTTCAAAATCATGAAGCATACCATCACAACCAGTGGCAAGAGCGGTAGAGTTTAGAAAAAATAATATAATTATGATTTTTATATGGCCTCTGCTAATAGCTCGCAAAACAAGCGAAGTCATAGTCTTACAACAGCAGACCGCCATCACTTATCTCCCATCCTCAGATCGCGACAGTCTACCGTCTCCCTCCAGACGATATGAATTTACGACCTCCAAAATAACTCAATGTACAAGCCGCATAAAATCTTTTCGGAATACTTACTGGACAACCCACAACGGATCAATTACGCGGTTCTGAGACGAACACACTTTGGCGCGCAAAGGTTGGAAAAAGATCCCCATAACTGGGATTTTTGGTGGATCGAAGGCGGCTTTAGATTCCAAATCGAGAAGAATGGGTCACGGTATCGGAAAGTTTAATAAACGTGTACAGCCGAATTAATGTCAGGAGTGATGTAAATGGCTGATGAGAAAAAGAAGAAGGAGAAGGAAGAGGAAGAGGTTGCAAAGGTCGACCCCATAAAGCCAGGCGAGAAGCGCGGTGGCCGGAAGAGGCTGCTGGACGGCTGCGTATAATCAGAACGAAAAGGCGGATCGCTCAGGCGATCGTCGTAGTTAGCTTTTCTCGGCGACTCTGTCGCCTCACCCGGTCGCCGCCCCCGCCATGGGGGCGGCTCCATCGGGCCGATTTGATTTCTTCCATAACCTATTTTCGACCTCAAAGTTTAATGTGGTAGAGACGAAGTAGTTGACCGATGGCCATCCAGCTTCTAAACGACATAATCGTCATCTTCCTCATATCGATAGTCGCCATCTTCGCGGGCCACAGGCTCCGGGTCCCGGAGGTGGTGGGGTTTTTGGCGACGGGGGTGGTGGCAGGCCCCTACGGCCTGCGGCTCGTCCAGGAGGTGGAGCAGATCGAGGTCCTAGCCGAGGTGGGGGTGGTCCTCCTTCTCTTCGCCATAGGGATCGAGTTCTCCTTCGATAAGCTCTTGCGGATCAAAAGGCCCACCCTGGTGGGAGGTCCCCTCCAGGTCGCCATCACCTTCCTCGCCACGGCCTTCGTCGGGGTCGAGGTCGGCCTCCCCCTCAACGAGGCGATCCTCGCTGGCTTCCTCGTATCCCTCAGCAGCACGGCGGTGGTCCTCAAGATCCTCCAGGACCGGGACGAGGTGGACTCACCTCACGGCGGCACCACCCTGGGGGTTCTGATCTTCCAGGACATAGCCGTCGTCCCCATGATGCTCTTCGTCCCCCTTCTGGCGGCGGAAGAGTCCACAAGCCTCTCGATGCCGCTACTTCTGATGCTGGCGAAGGGGGTCGGGATAATCTGTCTCGTCATCTTGGCCGCGAAGCTGGTAGTTCCGGCCCTCCTCTACCAGGTCGTCCGCCTCAGGTCCAGCGAGCTCTTCCTCCTGACGGTGATCCTCATCTGCCTATCCGTCGCCTGGATCTCCTACTCCGCTGGCCTATCCCTCGCCCTGGGGGCGTTTCTTGCGGGGCTGATCATCTCCGAGTCGGAGTACAGCTACCAGGCCCTGGGGAACATCATCCCCTTTCGAGACGTCTTCACCAGCTTCTTCTTCGTCTCCATCGGGATGCTCCTGGACGTCGGATTCTTTATCGAGAGGGCGGAGCTGGTGGCGGCGGCGGCACTGGGGGTTCTGATCCTGAAGGCCGCCGTCGCCGGAGGCGTCTCCCTCCTCCTCGGCTACCCGGTCAGGACGGGGGTCCTGGTGGGGCTCGCCCTCGCCCAGATCGGCGAGTTCTCATTCATCCTCTCGAAGACGGGCCTCGACTTTGGCATCCTCGGCAAAAGCGAGTACCAGCTTTTTCTGGCGGTCTCTGTCTTGACGATGGCGGCGACCCCCTTCGTCATCGCCGCTTCGCCAAAGGCCGCAGACCTCCTGTATCAGCTGCCCATCCCCGAGAAGTTGAAGGCGGGTCTCCCCTTCGCCGCGATCCCGGAGAAGATGGAGAACCATCTCGTCATCATCGGATACGGCTTCGTCGGACGAACTCTGGCCCGAGCCGCCCGGGTCGGGGAGCTCCCCTACCTGATCCTGGATATGAACCCCGAGAAGGTGAGAGAGGAGGGGGCGAAGGGAGAGCCGATCCACTACGGGGACGCCACCCAGGAGCTCGTCCTGCGCCATGCAGACCTCGAGTTTGCGAGGGTGGTGGTGGTGGCCGTCTCCGACGAGATGGCTACCCGGAGGATCGTCGAGATGGCGAGAAAGATCAACCCCAAGGTCTACATCATGGCCCGGGTCCGGTACCTTCACGAGGCTGCGCCCCTCTACGACCGCGGGGCCGACGAGGTGATCCCCGAGGAGTTTGAGACCTCGGTGGAGATATTCTCGCGGGTCCTCGGCAAGTACCTCGTCCCCAGGACCGAGATCGATAAGATGATCGTCGAGGTCAGGTCTCACGGCTACGATATGTTCAGGAACGTCGAGATCGAGCCCGCCAGCATATCGGATCTTAGGCGGTACCTTCCGAACGTCGAGGTCGTCACCGTCAAGGTCGAAAAGAAGGCTCCCGCCGCCGGAAAGACCCTCGCCGACATGGAGCTGAGAAAGAAGCTGGGGGTGAACGTCCTCGGCATCATCAGGGAGTCGGGGAACATCCAAAACCCCCACAGCGACACCGAGATCGAGGCCGCGGACGTCCTTCTCGTCCTCGGGACCTCCGAGCAGATCGCACGGTCCAGGCACCTCTTCAGGGATCCCGTAAGATACCCCCGGCTTGGGGCGGGGGCCCTGAAGGACCGAGAGGGCGCCGTCGGAGGCGAGGGTAAAGGGGAAAAGAAGGCTGCTTCGGATAACGAGGTGAAATCCGGCCCTATAGAGGACTGAAGTCCCAGACCTCAAACTCGAATCATATCCGTCCCGCTCATCGTCTCCGCCGCTGTCTAGATTTTAATTTTTGTCCCTTCTCCCATCGGTGATGAAACATCCCGACGATGCTCATCCCGATTCTTCGCCCAAAAGTTACATATAATCCGGAGGACAGACTACGTTCTATCAGGGAGAGGTTTTCCCTGAATTGAAATGATCTACATGGGGCAGCTTTGATCCGGAGGGCTGAAAGCCCTCCCGCCTCCCTCCAAGCCGCCCTTCCTGTTCTGAAGTAATTTTGAAGATCTGTGGAGAAAGATATAAAATATAAGAGGACCAAGTAAATGCAGGAGGCCTAAAAATGAAAGAAGAGGTATTCTTCGGCGAGGGGATGGTCCACGTCAAAAAAGATTACCCCGACCTTTACGAGGCCATAACCGGCCTGAACGAGGCGGCGTATACCGGGAAGGTCATCGACTACAGAACCCAGAAGCTGATCGCCCTGGGGATCGCCGCCGCGTCCTCTGACGAGAGGGCGACTAAGAAGCAGATGATGAGCGCCATGAAGGAGTTCGGCGTCACAAGAGACGAGATCGTCGACGTCCTGAGGGTGGTCCTCCTCACCTCGGGGATGCCTCCCTTCACCAAGGCGATGAAGATTCTGTACGAGCTGAAGTAGGGGAGAATTCGAGGGTGGGGGTTGGCAATCTTCCCTTCACCCTTTCGTCTATTTTTCCGCCACCTTCATCTCTTTCTCCAGCTTCTTGATCGTGTCCCTCAGCTGAATCGCCCGCTCGAAGTCGAGGACCTCGGCAGCAGACCTCATCTCGGCCTCCAGCTCGATGACGAGGTTCGGAATATCGGACTTCGGGATGTGCCGGGTGTCAGTGATCTCCACGACCTTCTCCCGGATCGGCTTTTTTATCGTCTGAGGTACTATGCCGTGCTCCTCGTTGTACCTCATCTGGAGGGCGCGCCGCTCCTCGGTCTTTCTGACCGCCCCACGAACCGAGTCGGTGAATCTGTCGGCGTATAGGACGACCCGGGAGTTTGCGTTCCGCGAGGCTCTCCCGATCGTCTGGATCAGGCTCCTCTCGTCCCGGAGGAAGCCCTCCTTGTCCGCGTCCAGAATCCCGATGAAACCCACCTCGGGGATGTCGAGCCCCTCCCGGAGGAGGTTTATCCCCACCAGGACGTCGAACTTTCCGAGGCGGAGCTCCCGGATAATCTCGGTCCTCTCGATCGTCTGGATCTCGGAGTGGAGGTAGCGGGCCCGAATCCCGTTTTGGGCGAGATAGTCTGTCAGCTCCTCGGCGAGCTTCTTCGTCAGGGTCGTCACAAGAGCACGATCCCCCACCTCGACGACCCGACCGATCTCCTCCATCACGTCCCTGACCTGCCCCTCCACGGGCCTGACCTCGACGATGGGGTCGAGGAGGCCCGTCGGCCGGATGATCTGAAGGGCGACCTGGCTGGATTGTTCCAGCTCGAAGGGGCCGGGGGTCGCCGAGACGAAGATCGTCCGTCTCATGAACCGCTCGAACTCCTCGAACCGGAGCGGCCGGTTGTCGTAGGCGCTCGGAAGCCTGAAGCCGTAGTCGACGAGGCTCTTTTTCCGGGAGCGATCGCCCTTGTACATCGCCCGGAGCTGGGGGATCGTCTGGTGGCTCTCGTCTATCACCAAAAGGAAGTCCTCGGGGAAGTAGTCGAGGAGGCAGTAGGGGGGCTCGCCGGGCCGCCTTCCATCGAAGTGGCGGGAGTAGTTCTCGATCCCCTTGCAGCTTCCGGTCTCGTTTATCATCTCGATGTCGTAAAGCGTCCTCTGTCGGAGGCGGTGGGCTTCGAGCATGTCGAGCTCCGGCAGCCTCTCCTCCAGCTCCGCCAGGATCGACTCGATGGCGCCCTTCTGCTCCTCCTCGGGGATGACGTAGTGTCTGGCGGGGTAGACGTAGAAGTACTTCATCTCCTCCCGCCTTTCGCCTGTCTGCCGGTCGATCTCGGATATCCTGTCCACCTCGTCCCCGAACAATTCGATTCGCACGATATCGTTGAAGTAGCCGGGGACGAGGTCGATCGTCTCCCCCTTCACTCGGAACCGGCCCGGAGCAAGCTCAAGATCGTTTCTCTCGTACTGGCTCGCTACGAGCCTCTCCAGGATCTCCCGTCGGGAGATCCGGTCTCCGACCTTCAGCTCAAAGCCCATCTTGAGGAAGTTCTCCGGATTTCCCAAACCGTAGATGCAGGATACCGAGGCGACGACGATCACGTCCCGCCGGGACAAAAGAGACGCCGTCGCCGCAAGCCGCATCTGCTCAATCTTGGGGTTGATGGTGGCGTCCTTCTCGATGTACTGGTCTTTTGCCGGGATGTAGGACTCGGGCTGGTAGTAGTCGTAGTAGGAGACGAAGTACTCGACCCTGTTTTCGGGGAAGAACTCCTTGAACTCGTTGTAGAGCTGGGCCGCCAGGGTCTTGTTGTGGGCGATGACCAGCGTCGGCTTTTTGACGGCGTCGATGACCTTGGCCACGGTGTAGGTCTTGCCGGAGCCTGTGACGCCGAGGAGGGTCTGAAACCTCTGCCCCTCCGCTAAGCCGCTTATGAGCTTTCGGATCGCCTCGGGCTGGGAGCCCTTCGGCTCGAAGTCGGAGGCGATATTAAACTGGGGCTCTTGATCAGAATCTGGATTTTGGCTTGATTTGGTCATGAAGCTGCCGGAAAAGAGGATTCTCCGAGGGGAAGTACTTTTTGCCCTGGGTGGGTTCGTCCAATAAGACGTTCAGTGCTGATGTGAAATATGAATACAATTTTTTTGGTGTATGTGTTTAGCTCCTACCTAAATCCATGCGGATTGACCTAGAACCTATTCGGCCAGAAGAATGTTACTCCGGGATACTGCTACATCGCGATTTTTCTCTAACCGATGACCGATGAAACCTAATTAGGGCAGACTACCGAAAATTTTAAGAGTGATTGGCTCCTAATTAAAAATGCATATGTCTCTAGACTGTGAAGAGGCGTGTGTATCGTTTAGAGTTGTAACTTGGTAAGTTAAGTTAGAAATAGCATGGGAATTGATTCAAATGAAAGTTAAACGTTCGATAACTCAGATGATGATAGCGATGGTACTTTTAGGCGAAATAGCTGGTACGGCTTTTGCCTTATCTAATTCGGGGGATGGTGACTGGGCATACTACAAAGTGATAGAAATCAGAGAGAATTCAGGAAGGACCCTCTCTGATTTCCAGGTTAGGATAGAATTGAGTTCAGCAAATTTCGACTTCTCAAAAGCTAAATATGATGGCTCAGACATAAGGATCTCTGTGGATGGCAAAGAGCTGAATTATTGGATTGAAGAGTGGGATTTTGGGGCTAATAAGGCTGTGATCTGGGTAAAAGTGCCTAACATCCCCGAGAATGAAGTGACGGAATTAAGGATGTACTGCGGTAATCCGAACGCAACTGCAGTAAGTAATGCAAACAGCGTTTTCGAATTTTTTGATAATTTCTCAGAAGATACATCCTCTGACTATATAGTAAAAAATCTATCCCAACGAACGGGCTCCATTTGTTGGGATCCTTCTAATGAACGGCTGATTCTGAATACGTCGTGGGATGAAGGCGGAACTGCAGGTTGGAATGCGTTTTACTACAACAAGAAATTTGGCAGTGACATAATCACAGAATCTACAATGAAACTTCTTGATGGCGGATTAGATGTGAATAACAACGGAATGATGTTTGGCATCATGGGCAGATATAACCCGAGTGTTTATTGGACTCATGCCGGAAGGACAGGGGGACTGGAGACAAGATCTACTTACAGTCCAAGCCAGATTTCCACGATAAAAACAACTGTGAACAGAATAATTGGGTACAAAACCTACAGTTATTCTACCGACGAGACTTACGATTTTAAGCTTGGGTGCGTCGGGTTAACGTCGAACTATTATATAAATGACATTCTGATATCTTCTGCCTGTTCTTCGGATAATCTAGACGGTGGACATGTGGGATGGATGGTTTATGCCGCTGATGTGGCGGTGGACGACCTAAAAGTACGCAAATTCGCCTATCCAGAACCGACAACCACTATATCTTCAGATTATTCAGACGGGGTAGCAGGCATAGAGGCAGAAGCCCCTTCATCTGCAAAGCCGGATGCAACGTACGCACCACCTACTGGATACTGGGATCAGCCGTCCTACACTGGCGATTGCACCGAGTGTCCGGAAGGTAGCATCTGTATAAAATACAGTGATGGTTTTATTTGGCTGGTTTACGATTTGGCAAATAAGCCTGTGATTGATGAAAGAGCGTCGTCCGTAAATACCAAGATCGAAGTGGCCAAGGGCCACCACTGGCATTACTACCACGTCCTGGAAACTCAGTATGCGAGCGTGAAAACGCCCATAACTCAAGCTGAAGAATTATTTGCGAGTATAATAACGTCCAAAGATCAAGAGGAAAACGCGGAAGATTCCGGTTGGACATTAACATCAGAGGTCTGTCCAGAAGGGAGTGAAAATTCTATGTGGCCCGATTGGACACAGTATAATACCGAACGATAACTTTTTATCAAACCTACTACAGCTACTTCTAGTGTGAAGAGATAGTCGGGACGACGACTTTAACGATTGAAGCGGCGGGGGAGTTAGCACCTTTTGATCGCTTCGATCTCTTTTTTGGCTCTTCGCTATTTCTCATGAAAAATATCTGCTAAATATATTAATCTACACAGGTTCCACCCATATTCGTCCATCCGATGCTGGATTTACATAGATTCATCTTTCCTAAAGTGTCCATTTGCTCCAAGAAATCGTCTAGCGCCTTGATGCGTCCCTGGAATGAGATCTTCCTCTCATGCGAGACCCCATCCTCGATGTACGTTTCTCTGTTTACGAGAAGATGGTGCAGAATGCTGATTAGCTTTCTCGCCACCGCTACAATAGCTACATTATATCACTTCTACCCCTAATCCGAAGAAAGAACGTTTTCAGGATGGAGTTATTGAGATACGCAATGGACTGAGCTACCTGCACTATAATCCATCGAAGATGTCTAGACCCGTGCTTAGTTATGTTTCCTGTGACCAGCTTATCTGCAGATTGGTAAGCAGAAGGGATGAGTCCTGCCCACGCTGCAAGTTGTTCTGCCTTCTTAAAGTCCATGAAGTTTCCGATCTCTGCCAGAATGGTCACTGCAGCGATGAACCCAATTCAAGGAACAGACATTATGATCTTTAGGTCAGAACGTCGGTATCTGATCCGAGAGACGATCTCTTTCTCAATCTCCATGATCCTTTTCCACCAAGATTTATCAAGGGTAATGAAAATATAAATAATCTAAGGAATATTCTAGGGCTGTGAAATCCTAATATTGGATCAGCTCGACAAACTACCTACGAAATACCGGGAGCTTTTCTGTCCCCCACATTAGAGGGGGTCCCAGAACCCATCTCCGCCTCTTCTATGTATTCGAGGAGGATCCTCATCTTCATCTCGCAAGCCTAGATTTTGTCGGGTCCAGGAAGATAGCCCTGTCGAAGGCCTCCCCGTACTCTCAAGGCCCTGGAGGGCGATACCTCTCATCATCCAACCTGGACGAAGTTGGGCATCGACTTGACGAGCTCTATCTCGGCATCTTATCTCCCCAGTCTCACGACCTTCACCTCGGGCTTAACCACCTTCCTCTACCCGTCCATCGAGTACAGGGCCGAAAAGCACAAGCGCCTAGTAATCCTGGAGCGGCTCCTCGGCTCCGTCTTCCTGGCCCTTTTGATCACCGCCATCAGCAAGACCTATCTGATAAGATAAGGTGAGAAGCGAGGATGGTCGGGCGCGAGGTCGTCCTCGAAAAAATAGGCGCTTCAGCCCTTCTTCACTTCTTCCAGGTACTCCAGAGTCCTTATCTTCATCTCGCGAGCCTCGGAGTTGGTGGGGTCCAGAAGGATCGCCCGGTCGAAGGACTCGACGGCCTCGTCGTACCTCTCCATGCCCAGAAGGGCGATACCTCTCACCATCCAGCCAGGGACGAAGTCGGGCATCGACTCGACCAGCTCCTCGGCCAGATCCGCAACATCGTTGTACCTCTTCAGCTTCGAGAGGGGTCCGAGCTTGTTGAACTTGTAGCTCGGCTCGTCGGGCTCCAGGTCCAGGAGGAAGTCGAGAAAGTCGATGGTGGCCGCAAAGTCGCCCCGGTCGTAGATCGCCCCCGCGAGGTCGTTCCACTCCTCGGGGTCCTTGAGGCTCGGGGCCTGGCTTACACCCTGCCGATAAGCCTCCTTCGCCTCCTCGATCCGATCGAGGTTTCGAAGAGTCATCACCTTCGAGATCCAGCCCCGGACGTGATCGGGCCTCGCCTCGATCGCCCTCTCGAAGTACTCGAGAGCCCCCTCGTCATCGTTTTTGAGAGATAATATCCCGCCCAGAAGGTCCAAAAGCTCCGGATCGTCGGGCTTCAGCTCGACGGCCCGCTCTGCGCTGGCGCGCCCCTCGTCAAGCCTCCCCGCCCCCAGGCACGCGACCGCCAGCTTGTACCACGCCTCGACGTCGGAAGGATCGGCCTCGACGAAGCTCGTGAAGAACTCCACCGCCTCCTCGAACCTGTCCGTGTGCATCAGGAAGATGCCGTCCTCAAACCTGTTTTCTGCCATCTAAAGCCCCCTTGGAACTGGTGATCCGACCCGGCCCCATAAGACAGATCTCGATCCGCCTGGTCGGCTTCGCCACTCATCGGTACAAATCCGGCGCTGAACACCCTTATTTGAAGGGCCTTCCAGGACCCGGCCCGAAGAGGAAGCGAGGCCACAAGTGGCGCGGTCTCTGACCTCATACGATAAAAACCTCTGCGCAGCTTTCGGGGCTATACAGTGAGGCGCGCTTCTGGACGATGGAGCTCAACATGAGGGGGGGATGAGGCACCGAGGGTCCGAGAACTCGATCAGTATCTGATTAGTCGAAGATTCGTACCAGGAGGAAAGAGCAGACAGGCTACTCGTCCTCGACGAACCTGAACGGCCAGAAAACTGCCTTGAATCCGAGGAAGGACATCAACAGCACCAGGAAGACTCTGGATGCCAGAATGTATCCAGGGGGCCAGTAGCCGGGCTGGTCCAGTATCCCGACCGAAGACATGAAGATGCACGGCAGATGCCAGAAAACCAAGGGTTCCAGTCCCATATTCCACCTCTGAAAGATCTGCTTTTTGCATTCTTTCTCACAATATATTAAGAAGATTTTGGCTGAGCCCTTCCTCATCCATCAAGCGAGCCGAAGATCGCTGCCGGCAGAGATGAAGCCCACGCAAACCTCATCTCAGCCCTCACCTCAGCCGCTCGCTTAGGCTCAACCAAACCCCTCGATAATCGCGAAGGTCGTAGCGAGATGAATCACCCTGACGAGCTCAGGTAGGGGAAAATATCCTCCGAAGATGCCGAGGTGAGGGCCGTTTTCGACCTCCAGATCCGAGCCGTACGGACCTCCTCCCCTGATAAGCCCCCTCATGTATCTATTTCCTCCCATCTCCTCCCCCATCCTCGACGCGAGAAGATCCCAGTTGACACATCTGTCAAGGGGCGTTTTGGATCGGAGACCGGAGCGAGAAGAGGATTTGCTCGAGACGAAGGCGAGACGGTACGCCTCGAATGCCGACTGTAGGGCCTCGCTTACGAGGTCATCGTCGAACCCGCCCGAACTTCGGAAATGACTTGCGAGGACGAGGCTTATGCTCAGAAGCTGGTCGCCGATGAGATGCTGAAGCTCCACGGGCGAGATCTCGGCGACCTGGCGAAAGTGCTCAAAGTCAGCGATCCCCGAGAGCCTGAGGTTTGGGTATCGGCAAGACTCGAGCCACCGATCGAGTCTTCCCGGGATCATTGACCACCAACGGTAGACGCCCCGATCCCCTCTCCGGCCAACCTGCTCGCGGTTGTGGAAGAGGGGGATGAGGGCGTCGTGGACGAGACCGTTCCGGGCCAGAACGGCGAGATCGTGGGCAGATCTGATGAGGCCCTCAGATACGGAACCCGAAGAGAGGCCGGGATCGTTCAGGTAGGTGAAGTAGCCCGAGGGCGGCGAGTAGCAGATCGCCCAGGGGTCGGCCAAAAGGTTAAGATCCACTCGAACTCTTCGAGGCAGGCTTGAAAGGCGGAGCCTGAAGAGGTGCCCACCGCCGTCGGGGGCGATGGGCCTGGGGATCGGGCTTTCGAGGCTGAGACTTTCTTTGAGCCGACCGAGCCCGTCCTGCATAGCCGCCTCGACGAGGAGCTTTTTGCCATCTTCCAGCCCGAGACCGAGCTTGATGGCAAGGACACCCTCGTCGTGAGAGAGGATCAGAGTTCTGCCCGCCCGCTTCAAAAGATCGCCCTTCGATCCGAGGAGATCCTCGAAGCAGATCTCCCGCGAGTCCGGCTCATCTGGTGCAGACACCTCATGATCGAAGAGAGGAGAGAAAACGATCTTTTCTTCGCCCAAGATCGATTCCGAGATCTCGCCAAACCCTGTGTACTCCACCCTTCTTACAAGCCCCGACCCATCGACGGTGGTCCTGAACCGGTAAAGGGAGGCGATCTTCGCCGGGCTCCAGGATCTGTCACCTCTTTCAAGGGACGCCTCCATCTCGGCCCTGATTAAGCGGGCCAGGACCCGTGCCGCGTCCCTCCTGACGAAGAAAGAGTCGTCCTCCAGCCTTTCGGTCAAAACCTCCTCGGCGAGCAATTCCATTCTGACGAGGGAGGCAGTCACCCGATCGTCCCCGGAGGAGAGAAGCTTCAGCAGAAATTCCAGGTTCTCTGGATCGGGCCCCGGAACCCCGACGAGGGCGATCAGAGCCTTCGCCGCCCTCTTCTGGACCTGGCGGCTCTCGTCGTCGAGGGCGGCCAAAAGCGCCTCGACGGCTCGGCAGCCGCCGATCTTCCCCAGGGCGGCGGCCGCCTTCCACCGGACCACAGGGCTCTCGTCCTTGAGGGACACGGCGAGAAGGGGGACCGATCCCGGATCTCTCATCTCCCCCAGAACCCGGGCCGCCCTCCACCGAACCTGGCTGGATCCCCCCTCAAGCTCAGACCTCAGCCTTTCTTTTACCGACTCCGGACCCGAAAGGGCCTCCCTAAAATCGTCACCAGATCCCAATAATTTGGCGGTGCTCCTGGAGCCCGATCCGCCCTCTCCGATCCTTTGCACCGCCAGAAACCCTCCTCTAAATAAAAGAGGTCCGAACCTAGTTATAAGCTCCGTTTTCCGGTGAAACTGTTGAAGACTGATGATCCTGATGCTCTAATTTGAGTTCGAATTCGGCGTTTTGTTTAGCCTGGCCGGATGGACCAATTACAGGTATCACTCCATCCTTTCTGTAACTCCCGGCCAGTCGTATCTCCAATCGTCAGAATAACCTGCTGTAGTATAACGCCATCGACCAGTGAAAGTACAGTCATCGGCCATTTCGAATTCGTAGTCTCCAGCGATCGGCTCGCCTCCACGAACCTGGGTCCAAGTACCTTTAAGCTCGTTACCTGCGATCGTACCGCTCAGCTTCCCCTCCTCATACGGATAAGTCCCTGTAACAGTATCGCCCGTTTGTTGAAGCACCAGCGGTCCACCATATGAGATATCCCACGTTCCCGTCCAGCTGCAGTCCTGGCCTGCAAGATGATCTTTAAGCCCGATCACTTCGACTATTCCGCTGTTCCCGCTCTCGTAATTGTAAGACCAGGTCGCCGGGTTCGAATCGATGACCGTATAAGTTCCTGCGGGCAAATCCACACCCGGTGATAAATAGACGGTCCAGTAGGCATTGGGAATTCCATTCATGCCCGGCTCGCCTTGCGCCTGCCAGGGACCATAAATATCGCCGAACTGATCTTTCAGGCCAATCGTTCCCGGCGCATCGCCGGATGCATAATTCCAGTGATACGTGCCGATTTTTGTAATGGTTCTGGGCTCGTCGATGGAGAAGACGGTGGGGTTTGGCGGGCTATTGCTGACACGGCTGCAAGCGTCTTGAGCAAAGATACGCTCTTCACCCTCATCAGGATAGGGAAGAGCGTAGCACGGGCCCCTTGTTGTGGGGAGACCCGTATATCCCGGATCGTCGTTCAGAATAGGCGTCTCTCGCCTTTTTGCAACGCCCGGCCAATCGTATCTCCAATCGTCCGAATAACCTGCTGTAGTATAACGCCATCGACCAGTGAAAGTACAGTCATCTGCCATTTCGAATTCGTAGTCTCCAGCGATCGGCTCGCCTCCACGAACCTGGGTCCAAGTACCTTTAAGCTCGTTACCTGCGATCGTACCGCTCAGCTCCCCCTCCTCATACGGATAAGTCCCTGTAACAGTATCGCCCGTTTGCTGAAGCACCAACGGTCCACCATATGATATGTCCCACGTCCCACTCCAACCACAACTTTCTGGTTCTTTACCACCGGTCTGCACTCCCGGCAAGGAGCCCTGCTCCCCCCTCGGGTACTCTGTATCGGAAATCACGGTGTATTCAGCCGTAGAAATCACGTCAGGCTTTGATGCAAGCCAGGCCTGATCGATATCTTGGACTATTTCAGGAACTATGACCCCACCCTCAGACTGAAGAGGGCCGCCTTTTGTATCCGCTGAAACCTCGTATATCTCGCCCGGAGTGACGTTCAGGCTGTACCTATAAATTCCACCCTTGTCGTCTACATCCGAGGAAAAGCCCAAAAAGATGTCCGCTTCGCCGATACCCGTGCCTTCCATGATCAGCCGATAATTTCTATCTGAAGGATAATCCAGCTCGGTCCAGTATGTGCCATCTACAAGGGGAACTCTGACGAATGAGACTTCGGGCATCTCCCAAGTTGGAACCCCTTGTGGAAATCCGGATCTTCTTCCGTCTGCGTCCTCAACCCACAAATTCAGGGGACACCAGCTGAATGTTGCTCCACCCCTGGGCTTTTCGCCAACTTGTTCTCCAGTATAATCTGGAACATACTTTGGATTCTTATAATCATTACCGTATATCGGATAAGGACCATTTTTGTATAAACTACTAGGACCGTCTGAGGACTTCCAAATTAAAGACCATTCTAGCACGTCAAAAACGCCCTTAGCCGGATCTTGTTTTATCCAGGGGTCAAGAATGAAACCCTGCGTCATCCAATTTGCCCCTTTTGGATATATGATCACGGCCTGGTGGCCCCCAAATAACGCCTGAACGGGACCATAATCCCAATCATCCAGTAAAGCGCGCTCTTCCGGTTTATCGCTGAACTTTAATCTGTTTAAAAGGTCGAGAATACTACTTTGGTACATCCCACATTTGAATTTGTCGTATTTATTGTCCATCCAGGATCTGATGTTATTTTCGGGGCCCGTTTTGCAAATTCCTTTCGGGATTCTCTGTTCATAGATGGCGATGATCTCATTAAAGGATCTCTGGGCGGGAGTTAGGGGTAAATCGAAAGTCCCTCCAGCGATGCCTGACCCTCCATCCGATTCGGGACATGTCCCCAAAATCTCACACATTGATTTCCTGACTTTTCCGGCTGGCGGATCTCCCAATCCTGGGATGCAGCCACCAGAATAAATGATAATAATATTAATAAAATAATTGTAAATGGCCTCGTTACTTTCATGTGGTTTTTATTGTTGGTACGTGTTAATATGCCTTGTGTCGTTTCATGATAAATTTACTTTGTCTTGCCGTGGAGACTCAGCTATCTTGGGTTTATGTAATACGACTATGAAAGCAGTTCTCTCGTATACTATTGACGGATTGGTCGGGCACACTTTGCAATATAACCGAGGTTGTCCTGGGCACGCGGCAAGCAATTGTATGACCGAGTCCGCTTATCTTTATCCTGAAGTTCCCCCCAAGAAAATAGCAAAGATCCACGGACTCTTTTTCAGGTTACCGGGGCCGTCGGTAAGGATACCTCATCTGCTCTCCGCACTCGGCGCAGGTCACCGTTACGACCCCGTCCCTCAGCCGCACCCGCGTTCTCTCGGGGGAGAGGTAGCACCGACATCCCTTGCAGATTCGCCTCTTCAGCCGGCGGGGTATCCGGACCCTCATTCTCATCCCCATCCTCCTCGCGAGGGCGACGTACCGGTCGCTCCTCTCAGGGTGGAGGACGTGCTCCTCCTCGGCGAGGAGAAAGAGCCGCTCGATCCTCTGCCTCGCCAGGTCCCTCGCCCTGTAATATCCCTTCTTCCTCCTGGCCACGGTATAGGCTCACCACCGGTCTGTATAAAAGGTATACTATTTCTAGGGGCGAGGAGATCTCCCTCAAGATGCCCGCGAAACCCGCCAAAAAAGATCCTCTGCCGGGCCCGGAGATCGCCCCCGAGATGAGAGACTATATCAAAAACAGCTTCTCTGAGCTTCGGATCTGCACCACCTGCGAGGGGCCGATCCTCCTGCCGCTGAGGCTAAGCCCCCCAAAGCCGATGGACGTCAAGGTCGATGTCGAAGGCAGAACCCTCTACATCTCCGCGGTCCAGGCTCCGCGGATAAAGACCATCGACGGCCGGATGCTGCCCAAATGCGTCCTCCAGAAGAGAAAAAAGTGCTGATCGAAGGCAGTGGGTATAGGGAGCAGGTCACCGGGACAAAAGCCAGCTCTTCAGGGCGCGGATCGAGGCCCCCCGGTGAGATATCTCGTTCTTCTCCGCGAGGTCCATCTCGGCGATCGTCTTCCCGCCCACCTCGAAGATGGGATCGTACCCGAAACCCCCCGTCCCCCGGGGCTCGATGGCGATCGCCCCTTCAAGCTCTCCATGAAAGAGGATCGGCTCCATCCCCGGCTCCACGTATCCGAGAACCGACCGAAAGACGGCCCTCCGGTCAGTGACGCCATCCATGAGACTGAGGATCCCTTCGTTTCCGATGGTATCGAAGACATAGGCAGAGTATACCCCTGGAAAACCCTTCAAGCTCTCGATGAAGAGGCCCGCATCCTCGATCATCACGGGACCGTCCAGCTTCTCAGAAACCTCCCTCATGCCGAAGGCTGCCACTTCATCGAGGTCGTCGGCCTGGATCTCGGTGTACCCGATGTTCCTCTGCTCGACCTCCCCGAGGATTCCCCTGGCCTCCTCGAACTTGCCCCTGTTTCCGGTGACGAAGTAAATCACGATAAACGCCTCTATCGCAGACTTTGGAGGGACCGTATTAATGAGCTTTCGCCCGGATGATGAGAACGAAGAGAGGGGGGTGAGGAAGAGATCCGAAAGTCAGGCCAGAACTGGCCCGGAGTCTGAATCAAAAGAGGTTTGGACCTGGGCCGGAGCCGATATCGCGGCTCAAGCTGAACGAGTCGGAGTTGCAGATGGTATCGGTCGTATCCATCCAGCTGACGGTGGCCGTGGTAACCTGAACGGGAGACCGGCGCCCTGGGACCAGCTCAACCTCCGCCAGAATTCTCCTCGCCTCCCCCGGGATAAGGTCGCCGAGGCCGATAAAGCCGCTCCACGCCTCTTCAGCGGCTCCGCCGTCGTCACTGTATCTGACGCCGCCCAAAAGCTCGACCGGGGGGAGGATGTCTCTGAACCATACCTCGCGGGCGTCGCTGGGCCCGTTGTTTGTTATTTCGACGACGTAGGAATATCGACCCTCGAGCCCCTCCGGCTCGTCTTGGCGCTTCACGACCACGGCCACGTGGGCGTCGGTCTTTATCACGACCACCGAGGCGGCCTCGTTGTCGTCGGGGTTCTCGTCGATCTCGTCTCCCGTCACCTTCGCCGAGCTTGAGATCACGGTCCCCGACGGCACCGAGGAGCCGACTTCCAGCCCGAAGGTCAGAGTCTCGACGCCGCCCACGGGCAGCCGTTCCAACGTCCAGAAGCCAGTCTCTGCGTCGTAATTTCCTCGGGTGGGAATGGCGGATACCAGGGTCACGCCCTCGGGCATAGTCAGCCTCCCGACCACTAGAACCCCGGTGGCGTCGTCGGGCCCGCGGTTTCTGACTGTAACGACGAAAGTCGACGCCTCGCCCGCGATGACCGGATCCGGAGATCCTTCTGACGCCACCGAGAGGTCTGCCGACGGCAGAGAGACGCCTTCGCTCGCCACAGCACACCCGATAGCGAAGAACAGAACGATAAACGCTGCCATGAGAACGAAAACGGACACAAGCCCGGATCCGGGCCCCCGACGACTCCGACCTATCTGAGATCGCTGCCCCGACCAGCATTCACACCTTCGACCGCCTTCCGAAAGGCCGAGATAGATATCTCGAGTCCACCTCCAAGACGCTGACCTCCACGATAAAACCATCCTTACCCACCTCTTAAATGAAATGACCTTAGTCTACCAGAGTTTCTTGGGCAACATTGCCTGATCCAAGCAACCTTGCTGTTGCAATACGTATATAAATCTATCTAATCTTGCCGCGAAGAAAACAAGGACATGATCGATCTTTTTTGTCAAATCCAACCTGGAAATGTTCCGAAAGATCAGATACATCTCACTTAATTAATCAACAAATATCTCGGAGAGATCCACATTCTTCGATCTTATACCCGTTTCTGCAGAACTTCTCTGATGAAAAAAAGATCTGGATATCGTCTCCTTACGGACGAAATATCTTCAGAATTGGAAGACGAAATTGACCAGAGGGCCTTCTTTCTCATCCGCGGAGCCCGGCTCTCCCCGGAGGCATATTTTTTGGAGGGCAACGTTTTTCATCCCCCGACATCACACCTTGCCAAGAAGAAGGCAGGAGCTGATACGGTCATGCTGGAACTGGGGGACAGAATTGCGGTCACAAAGGACGGCGTTCGGCGCGAGGGCGTTCTGATGCCCTCGGTGAGCGGCAGAGTGGTCATAAAGATGGACAGCGGCTACAACGCCGGGTTCGACAGGGAACGCTCCACGGTTGAGCTGGTGGCTAAGGGAAAGGCTCTGAAGATCCCGCCTCCTCCTCCTCTGAAAAGCCGGGAGGGGCTCCCGAAGGTCTCGATCCTCTCCACCGGTGGGACGATCGCGAGCAAGGTGGACTACAGGACGGGAGCCGTGACGAGCCAGTTCTCCGCCGAGGACATCATATCCTCGATCCCTGAGCTCCTCGATATCGCCAACTACGAGGGTAAGGTGATCTACAACATCCTCAGCGAGAACATGAAGGCAGAGTACTGGCAGGAGCTGGCGAGGGCCGTCGGCTCCGAGATCAGGAAGGGAGCCGACGGCGTCATCGTCACTCACGGGACCGACACCATGACCTACACCGCCGCCGCCCTATCTTTCATGGTCAAAACCCCCGTCCCCATCGTCGTCGTCGGCTCCCAGAGAAGCTCCGACCGGCCCAGCAGCGACGCCGCCATGAACGCCATCTCTGCGGCTGCCGTTGCGACGAGCGATATCGCGGAGGTGACCGTGGTGATGCACGGGACCACCAGCGACGACTTCTGTCTCGTTCACAGGGGGACGAGGGTCCGAAAGCTGCACACCTCTCGAAGGGACGCCTTCCGAAGCATAAACCAGCACCCCATCGCAAAGGTAGACTATCCATCAAGGGAGATCGAGGTTCTGGGGGAACACCGGAGAAGGGAGGAGGTCGACCTGGAGGTGAATGACAAGCTGGAACCGAGATGCGCCCTGGTCAAGTACTTCCCCGGAGCCAAACCCGACATCTTGGAGCACTACATAAACTCCGGGTACAGGGGGATCGTCCTGGAGGGGACGGGCTTAGGTCACGTCGCCTCCGACTGGGTCGAGATGATAAAATCCGCCACCGGCGCTGGGGTTCCCGTGGTGATAACCTCCCAGTGCATCCGGGGCAGGATCTGCGATCGGGTCTACGATACGGGAAGGGATATGCTGGCTGCTGGCGGGATCGAGGGCGGAGACGCCCTTCCAGAGGTATCTCTTGTGAAGCTGATGTGGGCCCTCGCCAACACCTCCTCCGTCGAGGAGGCAAAATCCCTGATGAAGGTTTCTCTGGCGGGAGAGATATCGTCCTCTACCCCGACGACGGTGTGAAAGTGGTGGTATGGAGGTCGGACCCCCGGTTTCACAGAGGCCCCCCATCAGCGGGCCCATCGCCCTTCCCCCCAACGCTTATAAACCTGATAGATATATTAGGCTGGCTCAAGATTACTTTGGAGGAATTCAGTTTTGGCACGTAAACCAGCAAGCATGTACCGAAGACTGGAGCGCCCCTACACCCGAAGGAAGTACATGGGGGGCGTTCCGGGAAGCAAGGTCGTCCACTACGATATGGGCAACCTCAACACAGAATTTCCCGTTACTCTGACCTTGGTGGTCAAGGAGCCCTGCCAGATCAGGCACACCGCTCTGGAGGCAGGGAGGATCACCGCCAACCGTTACCTCATGACCTATGTGGGCAGGCTCAACTTCCATCTCAAGCTGAGGGTCTACCCCCACCAGGTGCTCAGGGAGAACAAGCAGGCCACCGGTGCGGGGGCAGACCGTGTCTCCAGCGGGATGCGGCACGCCTTCGGAAAGGCCGTCGGCACCGCCGCGCGGGTGGACGCAGACCAGAAGATATTCTCCGTCAGCACCACGCCCCAGTACGTCTCTCAGGCCAAGATGGCGCTGAGGAGAGCGGGACACAAGCTTCCGACGCCCGTCTACATCGTGGTCGACAAGGGCGCGGAACTTATAAAATAATCGAGGTCAATCGGTGTTTTGATGGAAGACTACATGAAAGGGCTCGATCGGGCCATGAGCAGGCTGCCCGCCTCCAGGGGGACCGAGGACAGGTTCGTGATACCCCCGCCCAAGATATTCTACGAGGGGAAGGCCACAGTCCTTGAGAACTTCGCCAGCATCGCCGACGCCCTGAACCGGGATCCTGACCACCTGATGAAGTTCATCCTCCAGGAGATGGGGACCGCTGGCAAGATCGAGGGTCAGCACGCCGTCTTCCAGGGAAGGTTCACTGAGCAGAGCCTCGAGCGTCACATCGACTCATACGTCCAGGAGTACGTCATATGTTCCGAGTGCCATCGGCCCGACACCCAGCTCATAAGGAGCGACCGGGTCCTGATGCTGAAGTGCGAGGCCTGCGGGGCTCATCGGCCCGTCCGAAAGAGGAAGACGAAGACGGTCGTCCCCAAGGACGTCATCGAAGAGGGCGAGACCTACGAGCTTCGGATCGACTCGGTGGGCAGAAAGGGCGACGGGATCGCTCGGGTCGACAAGTTCATGATCTTCGTTCCGGGGACCGCGAAGGGTGACATCGTCCGGGCCAAGATCAAGAAGATCAGCGGAACCCTAGCCTTCTCAGAGGTCGTGGAGAGGAAGAGCTCGTCCTGATGGGAGCTGATCGGTCATGGAACCTCATATAGGCCTTGAGTTCACCGACCGCCACCTCTACCTGCTGGAGTTCTCCCCCGCGGACTTCTGGATGCCCTTCGCCGAGAGCTACAACTCCCTACCCTGGGAGGAGAGGAGCGACGAAAGGCTCGCCATCATCGCCGAGAACTATTCTTATCTTCTCGACCTGCTGGTACATGCGAGGCTGTACTACCTGAGCAGAAAGCCTTACGAGGAGCGGTTCAGGTAGAACTCTGAGCCGCTCCGGAGCCGATTTCGATGGACTCGGTCAGTTGCCATCTGGTGAGGGGCCTGCCCTCCATCAAAGAGGGGGACGACCTGGCGGCGATGATCGAGGACAGATTTCCGGTTCGGGACGGGGACGTCGTCTGCATCGCCTCCACCGTCGTCTCCAAGGCGGAGGGGAGGGCGAGAAGGCTCGAGGAGTACTCGCCCTCGGCTCGGGCCGAAGAGATCGCGGAAAGGCTCGACAAAGATCCACGGTTCGTCCAGGCGGTCCTGGAAGAGTCCGAGGACGTTCTTCTCGATCAGCCCTTCCTCCTGGTGGCAATGAGGTTCGGCCACATTGGGGTCAACGCCGGGATAGATCGATCCAACGTCGGAGGGGGCCGAATCCTCCTTCTTCCTGAAGACCCCACGGCCAGCGCCGACCGGATCAGGAGGGGGCTACAAAAGGACTGCGCCGTCATCGTATCCGACACCTGCGGGAGGGCCTTTCGCTGCGGCGTCGCGGGGGTTGCCATCGGCTGGTCGGGGATCGGAGCGCTTCGGGACTGGCGGGGAGAGAGAGACCGAGAGGGGAGGGAGCTTGAGATCACCCTGGAGGCGATCGTCGACGAGATCGCGAGCATGGCTAACCTCCTGATGGGGGAGGGTGGGGACGGGACCCCCGTCGTCGTCGTGCGGGGGCTTGAGTTCCCGAGATCCGGGGGCAGGATCTTTAGGCCGAGGGAGCTGGACGTGATCAGGGACCGTCTCCAGGAGAAATAATAGCAACGATCTTGGCGACCAGCTATGCGGCCGATAAAAGTTGTCATACCCTTCAAGCTCGACTGCGCCAAGAGCAGGCTATCATCCGTTTTATCATCCGAGGAGAGGAGAGGTCTCGCCCTGGCGATGCTGGAGGACGTGATCGACGCCGTCTCGGGGCTCGGCGAAGTCGCGATTTTGATGAAAGATCCGATCCCAGATGGCAACCCCTTCGACAGCCTCCGATCCAGGCCGGGTTTTGACGTCCTTGAATGTCCTCAAGAGCTGGACACAGCCCTCAACTCCATGATCGAGGCCGAGGAGAAGAAGGGCTGGCCTTCGGACATCTTGATCGCCATGGCTGACCTTCCCCTGATGAGGCCTTCCGACCTGGAAGATCTGGTCAGAACCCCTGGAGACGTGGTGATCGTCCCGGGGAGGGGCGGAGGGACGAACCTGATTCTCGTCAGAGACCCGAAGTTCCGGGTCAGCTACTACGGCTTGAGCTTCTTAAAGCACCTCCAGACGGCAGTGGACCTGGGCCTCTCTGCCGGGGTCTTCGAGTCCTTCCGGTGCTCATCCGACATAGACGAGCCCTCAGACCTGGTGGAGGCGCTGATCCACTGTCGGGGCAGGACGCCAGAGCTGTTGAAGAAGCTCGGCTTTGAGCTATCGGGCAAAAGGGAGAAGGCGAGGGCGGGATGCCTTCGATGAGAAGGGACGAACCGTACGTAACCGTCGAGGTTTAACCTGAGATGTACTGGCAGAAGCCGTAGCTTATGGGCCCCGTTTTCGTCGTCTCGCAGGGGAATTCAGGACACTCGAAGCAGTGTTTCACGTTTTTATTGAAGGCGCAGGTCGTTATTTTGCAGAACTCGTTCTCTCTGGGAACGCATCCCGCATCTCCGTTGGGACAAACGCCTTTGACCCTTCGAGGACAAATTTCACAAGGTACGCCGCAGACTCCGATCTTCATTCGTCATCACCACATATCCGACAAACGCTAGTAGACCGTGACCCTCCTCACGCCGTTTATGTCCATGAGGAGCCGGACCAGATCCCCTGGGATCTTAGCCTCGGTGATGATGGTGAGCTTCGGCTGCTCCACGAAGAAGGGGTCGTCGGAGACCGCCTGCCTTATGGAGAGGCCGTACTCGGCGACGGCGCTCGCCACCTCGCCCAAAAGGCCGGTCTGGGCCGCGTTGACGGGGGTTATCTCGATGACGCCGAGGCCGACGACGGGAGCCACCTCCGCGAGGAAGGTCATGGACCTGACGTTCTTGAATATCTTCCAGAGATCTTCGTCCTCGACGATCGCCGCGGCGGTGGTGTCCACCACCCTTCTGTCAACATCCAGCTCCTTTGCGATCTGGGCGTGGGGTATCTCGATCCCTCCCGAGGCGACCCTCCCCCGCTCGCTCACCTGAAAGCCCCTCTCCAGGATCAGCCTTACGACCTTCTCCTGGGCCGGATAACGCTTGAACTTAGCCAGAATCTCCCGCCACATAACATCGCCATTTCCAACCCTATTGGACTAATTTGTACAAAAGCCCTTTCCTCTGAACTTCGGCAAAAGGCCGGTGGGGGTTTCGTGGACGCGGTTGATGGATGAAGGAGGTGATGAGGGCTGAAAACGGGCTCAAAAGAAGGGCCTGAAGGGCTTCTGCCCTCAGGAGAACATCTCTCTTGGCGGCTCTCTCGTCTCCTTCTTCGCCTTTGCCACCGCCTCTTCCAGGTGCCTCTGCTCAATTGACGCCTCGTCGATGATGGCGCCATGAAGGGCCACCTTCAGGACCTTCTCCACCAGGTCCCGGCCTGAGAACCCCTCGGTGAGCCTCGCGAGGGCTGCGAGGTTCAGATGTCCCACCTCCGCCGGAAGGGTCGAAACGTTCTTTTCGAGGATAGAAAGCCTCTCCTCGGCGTTCGGGAGACCGAACCTTATCTCCTCCTCGAACCTGCTCCGGATGGACTCGTCGAGGAACTCTATTTTGTTGGTGGCGGCGATGGTGCAGACCCCCTTCCTCGAGTGGATCCCGTCCATCTCCGTGAGAAGGGCGTTCACCACCTCCGAGACGTCGCCCCGGAGGTCCTGGTACCTCCTGTCCAGGGCTATGGCGTCCAGCTCGTCGATGAAGATTATGCAGGGGGCCATCTCTTCTGCCCTCTTGTAAAGTCCGTGGATCTGTCTCGATCCCTCTCCCACAAACTCGCCGATGAGGGTGGTCGCCTTTATCGGGATCATGGGGACCTTCGTCTCGCCGGAGAGGGCCTTCGCCATCATCGTCTTGCCCGTGCCGGAAGGGCCGTAGAAGAGTATGTTCCTCGGAGCCCACCTGCCGAAACGCTCCGGCTCGGAGAGGAACTTCTCGACGATCTTCATCTTACGTCTCGCCTCAGTCTGGCCGACAACGTCCTCGAAGCTGACCTCACTTTTGATCCTGGTAGCCTCGGCCTTCTTCCTCTCCACCACGATCTTCGTATCCGACCCCACCACTGAGACGCGAGGATCGGCCCTGATCACCTTGAAGGCGAAATCGGGATAGAGCCTCCGATCGAAGAGGAAACACCCCGGCCTCACCAGCTCGCCGTACCACTGTTCGCGGGCGTAACGTTCGAAGAGACGGGGGTCGGCTACCTCGGGATAATCCTGAAAAATGCTCTTGAGAGGATATCCCGCCGGCCTCAACAGGATGTATCTCGCCCCCGACGTCCTGCTTCGTTCCAGCTTGCCGCCAAGCTCCTTAGTTCCGGTCTTCTGGATCGATCGCACATCTTTCATCACGAGGCCGAAGATAGTTAAAGGTATTGGCCTCAGTTCGTGACCCAGGTTCGAGACCTTCCGATAGTAATTAATACAACCTCACCCTACCTTTCGGCCAACTGGCTGAACATGCTGAGGTGAGGATATTCATGGGAGATAATGGGTTAGCAATCGTACTGATGGTTGTAGGGTTCCTGGTCACGTTCATGCTGCCGCTGTACGCCTTGGCGGCGATATTCTGAGGGCGGGAACGGCCTAAAGGTCGCGTTAGGACGCCCTCTGACGCACTCTTTTTTGTAGGAATCGCTCCAAAAGCAGAGCTTTACAGTTAGGTATGGGCCGATTATGAGGAGTTCGTCTCCGATCAATCGATTATATTTTATATAAGGGCGGGTTATACCTTTTGCCACTGAAACAACGGCAGGGTCGCGATGAGCTACGCCAGAGCAGAAGTCAAGATATTGTTTTTGGTCTTCGCCTTGGCGCTCATCACCGAAACTCAGGACTGTGCCGAGGAGAACGACCTATGGCTCCTCATTTCCAGCTACGAAGACATCGGAATGACCGTCCAGGATCTCGCCTTTTTTCTGGCGACCCACGGCTATGACGCCACCCCCGAGAGGTCCTACGTATCGGTCAAGTTGTCGGGAGGAAACATGGCTTATCTGACTCCCAACGGTGGAAATCCCAGGCTAGCTGACCTATGGGCAACGCCGCCGGTCCTTTCAGGACCGGTGATGGTCATCCTCCCCGAAGCCATACAGAAGAACGTCACATACAGCAAGACGGACAACAGCGGTTTCATCAAGGATGTGACTCGGAGGGTCGTTTTCCCGGTAACGCCCCTTGGAATGTGTTACGATGGATCGAAGAAGCTTGCTGATACCTACGGAAGTTTTGGTTATAGAGTAAAATATATGTATGATCCGAGCGAATGGGACTGGCAGGGACACCTATGGATTCTGGTCGAAGATCCGGAGCAATCTGACCGCTGGATGGCGGTTGATAGCTATTATGGAGTCATGAGAGACGACGACCAGTATTACTCCGCACCTTACAGCTTCGCCGACTTCGAATACCTGGACTCCATAAACCCGAAATGGAGATTGGCATGACTGGCCCCATCGGATCCAACCCAAAAATCATCGAGAGGTTCAACATGACGGAAATTGGCCTTAAAGTCGTCAGGCTGCTCAGCACCACGGCGATCTTATCGCTCCTTCTTTGCCTTGGTGGGAGCGGCGTTGACCCCGAGAGCATAGAAGATAAGATATTTGATCGCACCGATCTGAGAGGAGCTGATTTATCCGGCCTTGATCTCAGCGACGCCGAGCTGAACCAGTCCGACCTGCGAGGCACGAGTCTGAAGGATGCCGACCTCCGCAACGCCTACCTGATTTCTGCCTGGCTGGTGGACGCCGAGCTGACCGGAGCCAAGCTCAGGGGTGCGGACCTGACCGGAGCTGACCTCTCTGGCGCGATCTTGACGGGCGCAGACATCTCAGAGGCCACTCTATGGGGTGCGAAGATGTCGGAAGCCGTGCTGGTGGATTCGGATATGACGAAAGCCGACCTCACCCGGGCTGACCTGTCGGATGCCGACCTGACGGGCGCAGAGCTGACGAACGCCAGGCTCTTTCGGACCGACCTGTCGGGGGCGACGATGGTGGACGTCTACCTCATCGGCGGCAACTTCGTCGGAGCTCACATGAGCTGGGCTGACATGAGCAACAGCTATCTCAACAGGGGCCAGTTCTCAAGGGCCGAGTTCTACGGAACCGACCTCTCAGGCGCCGACCTCACCGACGCTGACTTTTCAAGGGCCTATCTTATGAGGTCAGACCTCTCCGGCGCGAACCTCAACTGGGCCCTCCTGGCGTACGCCGACCTCACCGAGGCGAAGCTTATCGGCGCCAATCTGCGCGGGACGAAGCTTCCCTATGCAGACCTCACCGGCGCGGACCTGTCAGGAGCCGACCTGACGGACGCCGACCTTACCTCCGTTCGCCTCGTCAAAGCGAACATGACCAACGCGAGGCTCGGGCGGGTCTATCTCCAGGGGCTCGACCTCAGAAACGTGGATCTGAGTGGGGCGTACCTCAAGAACGCCAACCTCGACCGGATATACCTAACCAACGCCAACCTGACCAGGGCGGACCTGAGAGAGGCCACCCTGACCACCGTGGAGATGACGGGGGCTGACCTCTCGGGCGCAAACCTCGAGAACGTCAGGTACGACCAGTTCACCCTCTTCTCCCTCTCGAAGGCGAATATGGACGGGGTTCTGATGGGTGACGATCTGAGAAGAGATCTGGAAGCCCTGAGCTAGAAAGAAGGCCAGAAAAGACTCCGACGTTTGGCCAAACCGCTCGATGTCTCATCCGATGTCCGGGATCGATGAAAGCCGAAGGTAAGAGAATGAGAGAGCCCAATTCCGGTGGGGCCCTCTCTCCTCAAGCCACGCCTTCAATGCCACCTGGGTCAAGCCAGAAGCGTTGAACTATCAATGAAGATGCTGCGCCTGTATCGGAGGGCGTAAAAGGCCGCTGCCCTTGGCAGAGAAAGCCCGTTTTGCCTTTTAAATATAAATATGAGCGGGTCTTCCGCCCCCCAAGGTTCTCTCAGATCACGTCCTGTTGAGGGCTGACGTCACATCGCCGATCTCGGAGACGTTCACTGCCTCCGGTATCAAGGGGCCTCTTTTTTCCTCCGACCAGACCGGCACCATCATCGGGTTGGGATCGAAGGATACCACACCTCTCCGACCTCGGATGGCGTAGGGCACGTCGCCAATCAGATTTCCGTCGAGATCTCTGCCCGAATAGTCTCCGTAGAAGTTGGTGAGCCACCTGTTTCCGCTGTTGTCTCTGACGTTGAAATTCTCGTTATCTGTGAAAATGTTGCTGAAAAAGAGGTTCATATCGCCCTCGTAGACGTACACCCCACCGCCGTTGTGGCGAATGGTGTTGTACATGAGCAGGTTCTGGAAGCTCAAATCAAGCAATTGAGCTCCGTAATCGCTGTTGTTCGTGATGAGATTCCGATATACCATGACATTTTCCGATCCCGATACGTGAACGCCATCAGCGCCGTTGTCGCGTATATCGTTCCCCCATAATTTGCTCCGATGGCTGTTCTTCAGTTGGACGCCGTGATCGGTGTTGTTGTGGACACAGCTTTCAGAGATGACGACGTTATCGACGAACTCCATGTTCAGGCCGAAACGGTTATGGTGGACTTCGTTGGACTCCAGGACGTTATCGCTGGAATGAACCATGATGATGCCGTTCAGGTTGTCGTGCAGATCGTTGTTCCTGATGACGTTGGTGTTGCTGCCATCCAGGTTGAGGCCGTACCTGGTGTTCCCGTAAATATCGTTATCGGAGACCATAATGCTGCTGCTGTTGTCACGCAGGGTGATCCCGTTGTACCCGTTCTGAAATATCTCGTTATTCGAAAAGGCGCTGAAATAAGATCCGTATACGCTTATTCCGTTGATATCGTTGTCGTTAACGATGTTTCCGGAGACTGTGTTGTCGTTGCTCAATCCGACCAGCAAAAGCCCATCCTCGCCAGAGCTACGTATCACGTTATTCAAGACGAAGTTGTTGCCGGAACGGTACAGGTTTATGCCGTTGAGACGGGAGTCGTGAATCACGTTTTCTGCCAGGAGGTTGCTGCTGGAGTCCAAAAAATAGATTCCATCTTCCGCGTTGAGGCGAATATCGTTGAGGACCACATCGTTGGCCTTCGAGCCGGCAAGGCGGATCCCCACTTCGCCGTTCTCGCCGACCTCGTTTTGAACCAGCTCGTCGTTTTGAGAGCTCTCCAGAGCTACGCCCGATCCTCCGTTATGGATTATTCGATTTCCCACCACCTGGCTCGAGTTGGCCCTGATGACGCAGACGCCGCCGTACCGGTTGTCGCGTATCAGGTTCCCGAATACGAAGTGATCCCTCGAATCGCGAAGACAAAGACCGTTACCCGAAGAGCCGGATATGGTGCAGTCCAGAATCTTGCACCCGTCGGCGAGGACCAGAACGGCCCCGGAATCGAAGCTCTTATTTTTTCCTACGACGATGCTGAACCCCTCCATAGTGACGTTCTCCGAGGTGACGATGATCAGAGGGGCCGATGAGCCGCTGCCTCCGACGACGGGGCCGCCTTCGCCCTTCAACGCGATCGACCTGTCAACCACTATGTTTTCGGGGTAAGTTCCGTTCAGGACGACGATCACGCCGCCGGTCTCGGAGGCCTTTATCGCGTCCTGGATAGTTGTGAAGTTCCCGGAGCCGTCATCGTCTACTACGACCGTCGCGCCGGAGGTGGCGCTAGTCAGGATCAAAATCAGCATCATAGAATCTGGGCATCTGAACATCGGCATCTCCTCTCTAAGGGATACTTGCTACTGATTAATTTAAATAGGTTGTTCCAGGGTAGAAGAGATCAATGAGGGGGTGAGGGCCTTCGATCATCGGCAAGACCGCTCGATTATTTTTCAGAATTCGAAATTGCATGGGGACTGGGGAAGAGAGGCTGAAAGGGCCCGACCTAATCGGGCCCTCTCTCTTCCAGCCAAGCTTTCACTACGACCGGGCTTAAATCAAAGGTTACTGCCCCCCTCCGACCATGGATCGGATGAGGTTCGGTTCCGACCACTCCTCCACCGATGGCTTCTCCCGAATAGTCGCTGTAGAAGTTGGCGATCCACCTGTTGTTATCTCCGTTGTCTCTGGCGTTGAAATTCTGATTATCGACGAAGATGTTGCCGGTTATCAGGTCGACATTTCCCTCGTAAATGTAGATCCCGCCTCCATCGTTCTGCCGGACGACGTTGTACATGAAAGTGGTCTGAGCGGTCTGGTCGAGCATCTGGATCCCGTATTTGCTGTTGTTTTCGATGATGTTCCGAGACGCTACGAGATTTTCCGATCCTGATACGTGAACCCCATCCCCGCCGTTTTCGCTAATGTCGTTCTCCCAGACCTTGCTCCGATCGCAGCTCTTGAGCTGGACGGCATGATCCGAGTTATTGTACAGATCGTTGCCTGAGATGGAAGCCGCATCGGAGAACTCCATGCTCAACCCGAAACGGTTATCGTGAATCTCGTTGGCTTCAAGAACGCTATCGCTGGAACGGGCCACGATGACGCCGTGAAGGTTGCCGTAAACGTCGTTTCCCTCCACGAAGTTTTTGTTGCTTTCTTCCATGTAACAACCGTACCTTTTGTTCCCATGAATCTGGTTGTCGGATATCAGATTGTTGCTGCAGTTGTCGCGCAGGGAGACCCCGTTATAATTGTTGTCGAATATCTCGTTTTGGGATAACGTGCAGAAATAAGATCCGTATACGCCAATTCCATTGATGCCGTTTTCATAAAGGCTGTTTCCTATGATTATGTTGTCGTCACTGAACCCGATGACCAGGAGCCCCTCCTCGCCTGAGCCGTTAATGACGTTATTCAGCAAGAAGTTGTTTGGCGCGTGGTCCAGATTGACACCGTTGAGGACGTTATCGCTGATCCCGTTTTCTAGTATAGCAGTGTTCATGGACCCCATGAGGTGCATGCCGTCTTCTTCGTTGAGGTGAATCCTGTTGAAGAGGGCCTGGGTGTAAAACGAGCCGACGAGCTGGACCCCCACCTCCCCGTTCTCGCAGACCTCGTTTTGGATCAGCACGTCATATTCGCACCGGTCCAGAGCTATGCCCCACTTTCCGTTGCTGAATATGAGGTTTCCAGCCACCTGGCTGAAGTTGGCTCCGATGAGGCAGACTCCGCCGCGCCGGTTGTCGTGGATCAGGTTCCCGGATACGAGGTGATCTCTGGAATCGCGAAGACATAGGCCGTGGCCTGACGAGTCCGATATGGTGCTGTTCAGAAGCTTGAACCCGTCGGCCAGCACCACGACGGAGCCGAAATCGGAGCTGTAGTTGAGGCCGCCGGAGAAGGTGAGCCCCTCCAGGGTGACGTCATCTGACGTTATGGTGACTAGAGGTTCTGATGATAGGATGCTGCCTTTGACGACGGTACCGTCTTCGCCCTTCAATACGACTGATCTATCCACCACGAGGTTCTCAGGGTAAGTGCCGCTCTGAACGACTATTTCGTCGCCAGCCTCTGAGGCGTTTATTGCCTCCTGGATCGTCGTGAAGTTTCCGGCGCCGTCGTCGTCAACGACGATCATCGCGCCGGAGGCGGCACTCGCCATGAGTAAAACCAGCATAACCGAAGCGGGACATCTGAACATCGGAATCACCTATCTGATGCATACGTGATCCTGATTAATTTAAATAGGTTCTTCCAGGGCGAAGGAGAGCGGTGAGGGGCAACCGGTGTGTCCTGTCCCTGGATACACCGTGAGATGAGGCGGAAGAGGTTGAGAGGCCCCCGAGCTAGTCGGGCCCTCTCTCCTCCAGCCAGGCTCTCACTACTACGGGGTTAAGATCGAGGTTTTGGGCGCCCCTTCGCCCCCGGATCACGTAAGGCTCGGACCCGACCACGCCTAAGCTGATCGCTTCTCCCGAATAATCGTCGTAGAAGTTGGAGAGCCAATTGTTTATCTGTCCGTTGTCTCTGCCATTGAAATTCCGGTTATCTTCGAAGATGTTGCCCGTGATCAGGTTGATATGCCCCTCATAAATGTACATCCCGCCAGCGCCATTATGCTGAATAATGTTGTACATGAAAAGGGTCTGGGTCGTATCGTCCAGCACCTGGATTCCGTATTTGCTGTTGTTTCCTATCAGGTTTCGAGATACCACAAGATATCCTGATCCCGATACGTGAACCCCATCCCCGCCGTTTTTGGTGATATAGTTCTCCCAGACGTTGCTCCGATCGCAGCTTGTAAGCTGGACGCCGTGATCAGAGTTGTTGAATACGAAGTTGTTCGCCATGGATACGCTATCGACAAACTCCATGCTCAATCCGAAACGGTTGTCATGGATCTCGTTATCCACCAGGACGTTATCGGCAGAATGGGCCATGATGACGCCGTGAAGGTTGTCGTGGACGTCGTTTCCCTCCATGAAGTTTTTGTTGCTGTCGTCCAGGTAAAAACCGTACCTTTTGTTTCCGCTGATCTCGTTGTCGGATATCAGAATGCTGCTGCTGTTGTCGCGAAGAGAGATCCCGTTGTATTCGTTGTCGAATATCTTGTTTTGGGTCAACTTGCTGAAATAAGATCCGTACACACCGACCCCATTGATGCCGTTTTTGGAGAGGTTGTTTCCTGTGATTATGTTGCTGTCACTGGAATCGATGACCAAAAGCCCCTCCTCTCCGGAGCCCTGGATCACGTTGTTAACCAAGAAGTTGATGGGTGCGCGTTCCAGACTGACGCCGTTGAGGCCGTTATCTCGGATCTCATTTTCTACGATCGCGGAGTTCCTGGATTCTATGAGGTGTATGCCGTCTTCTTCGTTGAGGCTAATCCTGTTGTAAGCCACTTCGGTGTAAAGCGAGCTTGAGAGCTGAAATCCGACTTCGCCGTTATCACGAATATCATTTTGAGCCAGTGTGTTAAACAAAGTGCCCTCAAGAGCTATGCCCCACTTTCCGTTCTCGAAGATCTGGTTTCCCACCAACTGGCTGAAGTTGGCACCGGGGCCAAAGACTCCGTTGCGCTGGTTGTCGCGGATCAGGTTCCCCGATACGAGGTGATCCCTGGAGTCGCGAAGACAGAGGCCGTTGCCCGAAGAGGCCGATATGGTGTTGTTCAGAAGCTTGCACCCGTCGGCCAGCACCAGAACTGCACCGGAATCGAAATTTTCGTTGAGGCTGCCGGAGAAGCGGAACCCATCCAGGGTGACGTTCTCTGAGGTTATGGTGACGAGAGGTTCCGATGATAGGCTGCTGCCCTTGACGACCGGACCTTTTTCGCCCTTCAATACGACTGATCTATCCACCACGAGGTTCTCTGAGTACGTGCCGCTCTGGACGACTATTACGTCGCCGATCTCTGAGGCGTTTATCGCCTCCTGGATCTTCGTGAAGTCTCCTCCACCCTCGTCGTCGACGACGATCGTCGCACCGGAGGCGGCGCTAGCCAAGATCAAAATCAGCGTCATACAGGCGGGGCATCTGAACATCTGAAATCACCTTTATCAGGCTTTTTCCTCATAAATTTAAATACGTTATTGCAAGACAAAACTCTCTCTGGAGGAAAGGACGACAATTACGGTCGGTTCTATCCGTCCCTTCCTCGTGAGGGCCGAAGTGGACAAGACTTCGATGGAATCTGGCCCATAAAAATATATGGAGGGGCCCTCCGGCTAGGAAGGACCCCTCACATCCAGCCATTCCATCGCCATGAAGGGCCTGCTATCGATAGATGCCACTCCCCTGCTGCCCAGGATCACGTACGGCTCGTCCCCGACCTCGTCGCCATTAAGATCCTCTCCCGAATAGTCGCCGTAGAAGTTGCCAAGCCACTTGTTTCCTCCGTTGTCCCTGGCGTTGAAGTTCTGGTTTTCGGCGATGGTGTTGCCGGTGACCAGGTTCATCTCGCCCTCATAGATGTAAATACCTCCACCTCCGTTCTGCCGGACGGTGTTGTACATTATCAGCATCTGAGCGGACTGATCCAGCACCTGGACGCCGTAATCGCTGTTGTTCAAGATGTCGTTCTGTGACATTATGGTATGCTCTGAACCCAGCACGTGAACGCCATCCTTCCCGTTTTTGTATATCTCGTTGTTATATATGCCGCTCCCGATGCAGCTTTTCAGCTGGATTCCGTCATCGGTGTTGTTGTGGATGCCGTTTCCAGAGATCATGACGGTATTGACGAACTCCAGATTCAGGCCGAATCGGTTATGGTGTATCTCGTTTGAGACGAGATTGTTATCGTCGCAGCGGGACATTATGATGCCGTTCAGGTTTTCGTAGACGTTGTTATTCTGGATGAAGTTGGAGCCTGAGTCCTGAAGGTCAAAGCCGTATCTCACGTTCTGATAAACGTCGTTATCTGACACAACAACCCTGCTCGTCCCATCGCGCAGGGCGATCCCGTTGTACCCGTTTTGAAAGATCTCGTTATCGGATATCGTGCTGAAATTGGATCCGTACATCCCGATCCCGTCGATCCCGCTATCACTGACGACATTTTTGGAGATGATGTTCTCGCTTCCGGGTCCAACGACGATCACCCCATCTTCGCCTGAACCGACGATCGAGTTGTCTATTACGAAGTTGCTGCTGGAACTTTGCAGATTGACGCCGTTGAGATCGTTATCGTGAACCTCATTTACTATCACGACGTTGCTTTTGGAGTTCAAAATGTGAATCCCGTCTTCTGAGTTCGAGCTTATCCTGTTCGCCGTGATCTCGTTGCCGATCGAACTTATGACGTGGACCCCTACCTCGCCATTTTCGCGGACTTCGTTTGACGTCAGGCCGTTGTTCAGGCAGCCGTCAAGGGTTATGCCCCAATTTCCGTTGCTAAATACCTGATTTTCTGTCACCTGGCTGGAACTGACGCCATGCAAGCAGATGCCTCCGTACCGGTTGTCAAAGATCAGGTTCCCGGATATGAGGTGGTCCTTGGACTCACTTAGACATAGGCCGTGGCATGACGAGCTCGATATGGTGCAGTTCAGAAGCCTGCAACCGTCCGCCAGAATCAAAACCTCTCCGGCGTTGAAGCTGTCGTTTTTGCAGCCGGAGAAGACGAGCCCCTCCAGGATGACGTTATCTGAAGTTACGGTGACAAAAGGATCTGAAAGGTCGGACCCTTTGACTAGAGGGTTATCTTCGCCCTTCAAGACGACGGGTTTATCGATCACGAGGTTCTCGTCGTAAGTTCCGTTCCGGATGACGATCAAGCCTCCAGGCTCAGAGGCGTTTATAGCCTCCTGGATTCTCAAAAAATCTCCTAAGCCTTCGTCATCGACGACGATAGCACCCGCAGCAGCGTTTGTCAGGATCAAAATCAGCATCATCGAAGTTGGGAATCTGGGCAATCCGAACCACCTCTCTCAGCCACATAAGTTTTCCTTAATTAAATATGTAATTCCATAGGATGATGAAACCTGAGCGGACGATCAGCGGGCAATCTCCAGGCGGGTGTGGGGGCACAGAGCAGCCGCAATCCACATCTCGCCTGAAGCTGTGCCGCCTGACAGAAAGGGGCCGGATCCTCGCAAAGCTCCGAAGCCCGCCCGGCCCCCTCACCGGCTGAATGCCGTACCAAAGGCGTTCGTTTCGTCCCGGCCCTCAGGAACGGTAGTTCAGGCACGACAGACTCGCCTACCGTATCGACATCCAAATCCGCTCCCTAGCCTGATAAGGACGTATCTCTTCAAGCCTAGCCGCTGAGACGAAGGGCTTGGGATCGAAGGATGTCATGCCTCTCCTGCCGAATACGACGTAAGGCTCATCACCGAAATCGTCGCCGTTTTGGTCCACACCCACATAGTCACCGTAGAAGTTGCCGAGCCACTTGTTCTCTCCCGTGTTGTCCCTGACGTTGAACTTCTGGTTATCGGAGATCATATTGCCCGTGATCAGGTTCATCGCGCCATCGGACACGTAAAACCCACCGCCTCCGTTCTGCCGGACAACGTTGTACATGAGAGCGTTCAATGTAGCCCCATCAATCAGCTGGACGCCGTAATCGCTGTTATTCTGGATATAGTTCCCAAATATCGCAGAATGTACCGACTCTAATACGTGAATCCCGTCCTTCCCGTTGTCGCGGATATCATTGACCCAGATCCTGCTCTCGTCACATCTCTTCATCTGGACACCGTCGTTGGTGTTGTTGTGGATCTCGTTCTCGGATAAAACGACGGTATCTACGTACTCCAGGCTGAGGCCAAAGTAGTTGTGGCATATTTCATTGAAGATTATGGAGTTATTTCCACAACGGACCATTACGATGCCGTTCAAGTTGTCATGCACTCGATTGGCCTTGATGAAGTTGGAGTTGCTCTCCTCAATGTAAAAACCATATCTGACGTTTCCATACACTTCGTTGTCAGTGACCAAAATCACGCCGCTGTCGTCTCTGAGCGAGAATCCGTTATTCCCGTTGAGAGATGCCTCGTTGTTGATCAGCGTGCTGAAATAAGATCCGTATACTCCGACGCCGTCGATGCCATTCTCGCTGATCCGGTTATTGGCGATCAAGTTGTCGTTGCTGCTTTTGATGACTAGGATCCCCTCTTCTCCGGAACCTTGGACCTGGTTACCTATAACGAAGTTGGAGCTGGACTGGTACAGATTTATGCCGTTGAGTCCGTTTTCACGAATCTCGTTGTCCATCAGAGCGTTGGTTGTGGAGTCCATCAGGAATATTCCGTCTTCCCCGTTGAGTCGGATCTCATTTGAATCGATCTCGCTGGTAGTGGTGTTGATCATGTTGATCCCCACCTCGCCGTTCTCGTAAAGGCTGTTTGACGTCAGAGCATCATACACGCATCCCGAGAGCGTTATGCCGCATTTTCTATTGCCGAAGACTACGTTTCCGAGCAGCTGGCTGAAGTTGGACCCGGAAAGACAGATGCCGCAGTAGCCGTTGTCGTGGACGATATTTCCGGATATCAGGTCGTTTTCGGAGGAAAGCAGATGCAGGCCGAAACCCGACGAGCTGCTTATTGTATTGTTCAGTATCTTGCATCCGTCAGACGCGACGAGAACCGCGCCGGAGTCAAGGCTCGTGTCGATGCAGCCAGTGATCGTGAACCCTTCAAGGACGACGCCATCTGCAGTTATCTTGATCAGAGGGCTTGAAAGGCCAGAACCGTTGACGACGGGATCGCCTTCGCCTTTCAGGGAAACTGATCTGTCCACCACGACGTTTTCGGCGTAAGTGCCGCTCTGGACGACTATTTCGTCGCCGGTCTCCGAGGCGTTTATCGCGTCCTGGATTTTCGTGAAGTTTCCGGCACCATCGACATCGACGACGACCATCGAGCCGGAGGCTGCACTCGCTAGCATCAGAATCAGCATCGTAGAAGCGGAGAATCTGAGCATGTGAAATCACCTCAACATATATAGTTACTCATCATTAATTAAAATATGTTATTGCGGGTCGGTGGATATCCCGGGGGTCACAAGCTGCCCATCGTGCTCTCCGAGCAGGGACCTGGATTCGCACAACCGGGCAGGACTCTGCATTTGTCCTGTGGGAATCCAGGGTCTGTGGGGTCGCTGAAGGGGACTGAGGGCTGAAAGGCCCCGATCAGTCGGGCCCGCCCCCCTCCAGCAACGCCCTCACCGCCACCGGGTGTAGATCGACGGCTACCGCCCCCCTTCGGCCCTGGATTGCATAGGGCTCGGCCCCGATCCCCCTGGTGCTCTCTGCCGAGTAGTCGCTGAAGAAGTTGGCGAACCACCAGTTGGTTTTCCCGTTGTCTCTGGCGTTGAAGTTCTGGTTATCTTCGAAGATGTTGCTGGTGATCCGGTTGGTCTCCCCCTCGTAAATGTAAATCCCGCCGCCACCGTTCTGCTGGACGAAGTTGTACATGAAAAGGGCCAGAGTGGTCTGATCCAGCACCTGGATTCCGTATTTGCTGTTGTTCGCGATCAGGTTCCTAGATACCGCGAGATTTTCTGATCCCGATACGTGAACCCCGTCGCCGCCGTTGTCGTGAATATCGTTCTCCCAGACCTTGCTCTGATCGCAGCTTGTAAGCTGGACGGCGTGATCTTTATTGTTGTGGACTTCGTTATTTGAGATGGAGACGCCATCGACGAACTCCATGCTGAACCCGAAACGGTTATCGTGGATCTTGTTGCTCTCCAGGACGTTGTCAGAGGAGCGGACCATGATGACGCCGTGAAGGTTGCCGTAGACGTCGTTGCCCTCCACGAAGTTTTTGTTGCTGTCTTCCAGGTAAAACCCGTACCGCTTGTTCTCGCTAATCTCGTTATCGGATATCAGAATGCTGCTGCTGTTGTCGCGCAGAGATATACCGTTGTAACCGTTGTTGAATATCTCGTTTTGGGATAAAGTGCTGAAATAAGATCCGTATATGCCAATTCCGTTGAGGCCGTTATCGCTAAGGATGTTCTCCATGATGATGTTGTTGTCGCTGAATCCTGTGACCAGAAGCCCTTCGTCTCCAGAGTTGTTGATTATGTTCTTTATCAATAAGTTGTGCCTCGCCCGATCCAAGCTGACCCCATTTAGGCCGTTATCGCGGATCTCATTTTCCGCGATCGCGTTGTTTCCGGATTCTATGAGGTAGATGCCGTCTTCCCGGTTCAGGTTGACGCTGTTATAAACCAAGTCGATGTGGTTCGATCCGACTAGCTGGACTCCCACCTCCCCGTTCTCGCGAACCACGTTTATCGTCGCCTCGTCGCGCTCACAGCTCTCCAGAAGCATGCCCCACTTTCCGTTGTGGAACGCTTGGTTTCCAACCATCTGGCTGGAATTTGCCCTGATGGCGCAGATGCCGCCGTATCCGTTGTCGTGGACTACGTTACCGTATACGAAGTGATTCCTGGAATCCCGAAGATAGAGGCCGTTGCCCGACGAGCCGGATATGGTGTTGTTCAGAACCTTGGACCCGTCCGCCAGCACCAGAACCGCGCCGGCGTCGAAGCTGCCGTTGAGGCTGCCGGCGAATTTAAAACCATCCAGGATGACGTTCTTCGAAGTTATGGTGATCAGAGGGACCGATGAGCCGCTGCCTTTGACGACGGGATCGCCTTCGCCCTTCAATACGACGGATCTATCCACCACGAGGTTCTCGGCGTAAGTTCCGTTGAGGACGACTATTTCGTCGCCGGTCTCTGAAGCGTTTATGGCATCCTGGATCGTCGTGAAATTCCCGGCGCCGTCGTCGTCGACGACGACCATCGCGCCGGAGGCGGAGCTCGCCATGATCAATATCAGAATCGCAGAGGCGGGGCACCTGAACATCGGAATCACCTATTTCATGTATACTTAATCCTGATTAATTTAAATAGGTTATTCCAGGGTCAGAGGAAATATGTGAGGAGAAGAGGGAAGGCCGATATTCTTGGGGCGACCTTCGTCGCCGTCCGGAGGACTCCGGGGCTGAGATCTCCGACGCGAACCTGGAAATCTCGCCATGGCGCGGTTAACCCCCATCCGCTCGTCGAAGCCGACATGACCCGTGCCACGATGAGCTTCGATCTGAAGGGATGAGAGTGGTCCAAAAAACGGAGCTAAACTCTCCCACCCTCCAGCCATTCCGGCGTCACGAAGGGTTTGGGGTCGACGGACATGGCCCCCCGACGCCCATAGATCAGATGGGGTTCATCGCCAACCTCGTCTCCGTCGAGATCTTTGCCCGAATAGTCGCTGTAGAAGTTGCCCAGCCATACATTTCCGCCGTTGTCTCTGGCGTTGAATTTCTGGTTCTCAGAGAGGATGTTGCCGGACATCATGTTCATCTGAGCTTCATAAAGATAAATGCCTCCGGCACCGTTGCCAAGGATTGAGTTATACATGAACAGGTTCTGTGCGCTAAAATCCATTAATTGGATGCCGTATCCGTCATTGTTCCATATGTCGTTGTTGGAGACGGTCGTGTTTTCCGATCCTGATACGTGAATACCGTCCCTGCCGTTTCCGTTTATTTCGTTCGCCCAGATCTTGCTCTGATCGCAGCGAACCACCTGCACGCCGGCATCGGTGTTATTATAAATGCCATTCTCGGATATGACGATCTCGTTTATGAACTCCAGGCTTAAGCCGAAACGATTGCTGTAGACCTCATTAGACACCAGGGTGTTGTTGTAGGAGCGCGCCATCACGACCCCGTTCATGTTTTCGTAGATCTCATTATTCTGAAGGAAGTTTGAGCTGCTGTCCTCCAAGTTAAGACCGTACCTAGCATTTCCGTGGACCTTGTTGTTGTAAACAAGAGAGCTGCCGGTGCCGTCCCGCAAGGAGATGCCGTTGTAACTGTTGTTGAAGAGATCGTTATTCGAGATGGTGGTAACATGACATCCGTATATCCCGATGCCGTTGATACCATTATCGGAAATTATATTTTTGGAGATCACGTTGTTGTCGCTGGATTCAACCAGCATCAGCCCCACTTCGCCGCAGTTATGTATCACGTTGCCCACTAAGAAGACTCTGCTGGTTCGCTGCAGGTCTATGCCGTTGAGGCCGTTCTCATGAATCTCATTTTCTATAAATATGATGTAATTGGAGTTCATCATGTGGATTCCGTCTTCCGCATTGTCGTAAATCTTGTTTCCGACAAACATGTTGCGTATCGAGCTGTGATCGTGAATCCCCACCTCCCCGTTCCCATGGACGTCATTTGCGGTCAGCTCGTTGAACTGGCAATCTTCCAAATCCACGCCCCATTTTCTATTTCTGAATATTTCATTTCCGACCATCCTGCTGAAATTGGCCCCTATGACACAGACGCCTCCTTCCAAGTTGTCGTAGATCACGTTCCCGGATACGAAGTGATCCCTGGAATCGCGGAGACAGAGGCCGTGACCTGGTGCCCGATATACTGTGTTGTTCAAAAACCGGCACCCGTCAGCTAGCACCAGCACAGCATCATAATTCAACCCGTCGTTTATGCTGCCGGAGAAGGTGAGCCCTTCCAGTGTTACGTTCTTCGAAGTTACGGTGATCAGAGGGCCCGAAAGGCCCGAGCCTTTGACGACGGGATCGCCTTCGCCCTTCAATACAATCGACCTGCCCACCACGAGGTTCTCGGGGTAAGTTCCGTTGAGAACGACTATTTCGTCGCCGGTCTCTGAAGCGTTTATGGCTTCCTGGATCGTCGTGAAATTCCCGGCGCCGTCGTCGTCGACGACGACCATCGCGCCGGAAACAACGCTCGCCATGATCAATATCAGAATCGCAGAGGCGGGGCATCTGAACATCGGAATCACCTATCTGATGTATACTTGATCCTGATTAATTTAAATAGGTTATTCCAGGGTCAGAGGAAAGATGTGAGGAAGAAGGAGGAAGGCCGATCTTCTTGGGGCGGCCTTCGCCGCCGTCCGGAGAGCTCCAGGGCCGAGATCTCCGACGCGAGCCTGGAAATCTCGCCATGACACGGTTAACCCATCCGCTCGTCGAAGCCGACGTGACCCACGCCCCGATGAAGTGACGACCTGGAGGGATGAGAGGGATCCCAAACCGAAGCTAACCTCTCCCACACTCCAGCCCCTAAGACGAACCGTGTTCATCGGTCCTGAACCCATCTCACCGGCTATCGCAGGTACCTCCGGAAACGTTAAAGGCGCTCGTGGTTCAGGAGCGACAATTACGGCCAGCTAAACCCAGCTGGTGCCCTCCAACTCGGCGGGGCTTATCTCTTCCAGCGTGGCCGTCGAGATGATCGGCCTCGGATCGAAAGATTCCGCTCCCCTCCGCCCGTAGATGGCGTAAGGCTCGTCACCGAAACTGTCACCGTTGAGATCCTCTCCCGAATAGTCGCCGTAGAAGTTTCCAAGCCACTTATTCCCCACCATATTGTCCCTGACGTTGAACCTCTGGTTTTCTGCGATTATGTTGCCGGTGATGAGGTTTATATCGCCTTCATAGAAATAAAATCCGCCGCCAACATTGTTCCGGACGTTGTTGTACATGAAGGTATTCAGAGAGGACCAGTCCAACACCTGGACGCCGTAATCGCTATTGTTCAGAATGGTGTTCCCGAATATTACGGTATGTAGCGACTCCGATATGTGAATTCCGTCATTTCCGTTTTCGAGTATATCGTTCTCCCAGATCCTGCTCTCGTCGCATCTCTTCATCTGGAAGCCGTCGTTGGAGTTGTTGTAGATCTCGTTTTCGGATATGACGAAGCTTCTGACGAACTCCAGACTGAGGCCATAATAGTTCTGGGATATTTCGTTGAGGGTGACATGGATATTTTCACAGCGGACCATTATGATGCCGTTCAAGTTGTCATGCACACGATTGGCTTTGATGAAGTTGGAGCCGCTGTCCTCAAGGCCGATACCGTACCTGAAGTTTCCGTAAACATCATTATTTGCGACCATCGTCCCGCCGCTGTAATCTCGAGAGTATATCCCGTTATCTTCGTTGAAAGATACTCTGTTATTGATTATCGTGCTGGAATAAGACCCGTATATCCCGATCCCGTTGATGCCATTCTCGCTGATCAAGTTGCTGGAGATCAAGTTGTCGTCGGCCCGCTCGACGATGAGGATCCCCTCTTCTCCCGAGCCTTGGACCTCGTTACCTATAACGAAGTTGGCGGTGGAATGATACAGGTTTATGCCGTTGTGTTTGTTTTCGCGGATCTCGTTATCGATCAAAGCGTTGTTCATGGAGTTCTTCAGGAATATTCCATCCTCCTCATTGAAGCGGATCTCGTTGAGACGGATCTCTCCGGTCGTGGAATTGACCACGTTGATCCCGACCTCGCCGTTCTCGTAGACCCGGTTTGCCGTCAGAGCAACGTAATCGCAGCCGAAGAGCGTTATGCCGCACTTTCTATTGCCGAACGCCTCGTTTCCGAGCAGCTGGCTGAAGTTGGACCCGATAAGGCAGATGCCGCAGTGTCCGTTGTCGCGCGCGATATTTCCGGATACGATGTTGTTATCGGAATTTAGCAGAGAGAGGCCGTAGCCTGATGAGGAGCGTATGGTGTTGTTCAGAATCTTGCATTCGTCCGACTCGACAAGGACCGCGCTGGTGTCGAGGCCTTCGTCGATGCATCCATAAACGGTGAACCCGTCAAGGACGACGCCATCCGCAGCTATCCTGATCGGAGGGCTTGAAAGATCGCAGCCATCGACGACGGGGCCGTTTTCGCCCTTCAATACGATCGATCTGTCCACCACGACATTTTCGGGATAAGTGCCGTTTTTGACGACTATTTCGTCGCCGATCTCGGAGGCGTTTATCGCATCCTGGATTTTCGTGAAGTTCCCGGCGCCGTCGTCGTCGACTACGATTATCGAGCCAGAGGCTGCGCTCGCCAGGATCAAAATCAGCATCATCGAAACGGGGCATCTGAACATCGGAATCACCAATGACGTATTCTTAATCCTGATTAAGTTAAATAGGTTGTTCCGGAGCAGATCGAATCGGAAAGGGACGGGTCGCACGTCTCGCCTCCGGAGACCTCGATACAGCACCCGATCCCGCCAGAGGTCAGGTTCCAGTCGGGCGGGGACCAAAGCTGGACGATTTCGGAGGCGTTCTCCTCTGCCACAGTCTCATTCTCGAAAACAATCAGAACTTCGGGACGAAGATAAAGCCCCGGTGGTCCCACGATGCAGGAGCTTTCGGCGGTCACCGTCCCGCCGTCGTAATCGGCGACGGCCGTGACGACGTTCCTTCGAGCCTGAGCAGGACCCGTCAGCCCCGTCCAGAGATCTATCGTAAACTTGCCGCCTATCGGCAGAGACAGGATCGTCCAGGAGACCCGATCTCCCTCGATCTCAGGCCTCAGGCTCGAGTTGATGAAAGAAAGGCCGGGTGGGAGAATGTCGGCTACCACGATCGGTCCAAGGGGCTTGTTTCCGTCGTTGGTGACGTTTATCCTGAATAGGACCGCATCCTCGCCCGCAGCAATCTGGTCTTTCGTCACGTTGACGTGAGGCTCCAGGTATTTGGGAACTTTGTGGATCCCTATGGAGGTGGCGACCTGGTAGCGTCCCAGGAACGTCTGATCTATCACCACCTTCACCTCGTCGTGAGGTCCTGCCTGGACGGCAGCTTTGATGTCCTGTCTTCCCTCGAACTCGCCCAATATCGAGATCGACGAGGAGTCCGTTACCGACTCCATCTCGATATAGTCTGCAGAGCTAATCCTCTCACTTATGAGATGCTCATCGCCTCTGGTGGAGATCCCCTCTTGCCATTTGGACGAGCGGTTCAGCAAGACGCCCCCCGCCATCTGGGCGCTCGGCACGTAGACCATCCTCGAGTCCTTGTAGACGGTGCCGGTGGCGATCAGCTCATCGGCCTCGTAGTACCCCGACCCGTGCTCAAAGGACCTCTGGGAATCGTCCACCCTGTGGTCCGCGGAGACAAAACCCTCGCCGATCGCCCCCTTCTCATAAGAAACGCCCTTCCCGTAAGAGTCGATCGACTCCTCCACCCTGAAGCTCCCGTGATAATCCTCGTCGATGGATATCAGCGGATCGCCCGTTTCGGGATCGAGCCTTAGATAGCCGATGTGGCCCATCCCCCCGATGAACTCAGAATCGGACCCGTAGACGGTCTGGTTCTCGTCCAGGAGGAACGAGCTTCTCTTGTCGATAATCTCAACGTACCGAAAGTCTTCTGCCACCGACTCCGACCGGACACGATTTCTGGCGCAGGTCCTGTCGGTCCAGGATGAGTTGTAGTCGATCGTGCGGCCGTTGTAGACCGAGAAGGTGGTGGGCCTCCGGGCGGCGAATATCTCCTTGTCGAGAGACGTGCTCTTGTTGGTGGAGTTGAGCCTCGCTATCCGATCCTCCTCGTAGTAGCCGGAGCCGTGCTCGACGGCGGAGATCTCGGTGCCTTTGGCCTCCAAAACCCTGATCGTCTCGGAATATGAGGCTAGAATCGACACCGACTCGTTCTTGAATCTGTAAGTCCCGGTTATGTTGACGCGATTTGTGAGGTCGTAGGGTCTGCGGCTGGTGGAGAGCCTCTCTCTTATGGAGACGAACCCCTCGCCGCTGACCGAGGAGCTCTCATCGAACCGAACGTCCGGCCTCTCAGGGATCCTGACGACGAGGCTGATGGACCGGGTCTCGTTTTGATCGAGGGATCCGACGACCCAGACCAGGACCTTCCCGCTCGCTCGGCTGGGCGGAGGGTTTGCCGATATGTACTCCGCCAGATCCGGGAGCCTGTCGATGACGACGACGTTATTTGCGGTGCAATTTGAGGCGTTGCCGGGATCGCTGCAGTTCATGTTGTTCCCGAAAAGGATGGTGTAGACGACCACCTCCCCCGCCGAGTACTCGGACTTCTCGGCGGTCTTCCTGATCCAGAGGGATGAGACGATCAGGGTATAGACCTCGGCGAAATCGCCCTTCGACTGGTCTGAGTCTATCTTGTAGCGGTTTTTGATCAAGTCGGAGGTGTTCTCCTCAGGCTTCACCTTCACCCCGATCGTGATGGTACCAGTCTCATTTGGGGCCAGGTTCAAGAAGTTCCACCATCGAAGTCTTCCGTCGTCTCCAGACCCATTATAATTGGGTTGGAAGGTGGAGGTGTTGAACAGATGAACGACGTTTTCGTCCAATATGTCGGTCACGGTCACGTTCGTGGCGTTTCCCGTCCCCTCGTTCCAGAAGGTGATGGTGTAGTTGAAGGTTCCCCCCGGACTCGTTAGGCTCGGGGCCGTCTTCGCGATCCGCAACCTCGGACCTTTGACGGTGGTGTTGATGGTGACGTTGGCGGTCCGGTTCTCATCGCAGGTGATCCTCACCGAGTTGTTCAGGATCGACCCGTCCTCGGCGTCGTTGGAGACCTTGACGCTTATCCGGATCGTACCCCCTGCGCCGGCCGAGAGGTTTCCGACCTTCCAGACGTCGCTCGTCCCCGGATCGGGGAGAGGATCTGAGGATAGGAACTCCACCATGTCGTCGTAGGTCTCCCGGACGACGACCCCGTGGGCGACGCCGTCGCCCTCGTTTCTGTACCTTATGGTGTAGTTCAATACGCCCCCGGCATCGGCGGGGTCTGGATCGTCGAGCTTTTCGACCACCAGCACCGGAGCGACGACCGCGGTCTCGACCGTCGCCTCGTCGGTGACGTTCTCGGCAGAGGCGATTCTGACCTGATTCTCAAGGATGTGGCCACTATCAAGGCTCGAGTTCACCTGGACGAAGATGACGATCGATCCCGAGACATCTCTTGCTAGATCGCCGATGGTCCATCGATCGTCGGTTCCAGGATCGGGAGGTGGGCTCGAAGAGACGAAGGTCACGTTCTCGTCGTAGGTCTCCAGTATGACGACGCCGGTGGCGTCGGCGTCACCATAGTTGGCGTAATCGATGGTGTACTTCAGAACCCCTCCGGCCTCAACAGGGTCGGGATCTGCCCGTTTCGCGATCTTCAAATCGGGCTGAGGAACTTCGACCTCAAGGGAGAAGACGTCCCAGTCGGTGACGTTCTCGCCGCCGGGGCCGACGGCGGTGACGGCGGCGGTGTTGTGAACCCAGACCCGCTTCTTGTAGGGAATGTAGCCGGGAGTTTTTCTGTACTCTCTGCTGATGACGACCCCCAATGCGTTCATCACCGTGATCAGGGTATCTCCGGTCGCATAATCGGTGGCGGTATAGGTCTTGTATCCCGCCGTCGGCTTATCATATTCTATCCGGAGACCCTCGTTCGTCCTTCTTGAAAGGTAAAAGTCCGAGGTCAGTTTGCCTGAAGGGTCATGCTCGCTCGTCAAAACCGCATCTTGAATTGGGCTGTAGTATTCGGACCTTCTGAGAACTCCGGCTTCGTCGACGGCAAGGCTCAGGGTCTCCTTCGTGACGGAGTCTGTGTAATTTAGGAGGGTGAGGTTCGTCCCGTAAAGGAATATCTCGCTCTCTGCCATCTGAGCCCTGCTGAAATTGAACCGGTCCCTCATTTCGATCATGCTCTTCAGCTTGATCTCCAGCCGGACGGTCATCCTGGAGAGCCTCGCGATCAGGGCCTCGTCGCGTCCGGGCATGGGGCCGTCGGCCATGATGGTCAGAAGCTGATCGTAGTCGGAGGGGTTTGGCATCTGGTACCTGCAATCGTAAAGCCACGCCTCGCCGGGGTCGAGGACGCCGTCATCACCCGAGTCGCCGCTCACAAAGGTTGGATCGCAGTCGGGACCCCAGTCATGAACGTCCGTCAGGTTCACCTCCCTGAGGGGGAGGTCGCCGACGTTCTCGACCTCGTAGGTGTAGGTCACATAGTCGCCGACCCTGACGGGAGGCTCGTATACGCAGTCTTTCACCACGCTGATCTCAGACCGACAAGGTTCGACGGTGACGACCTCAGACGAGACGCAGTTGCAGTCAAAGACGGCAGACGAGACCATCAGGTCGATGGTGTATTCCCCGGGCTCTTTGGGGGCGGTCCAGTTCGTCGTTGACGAGTTCGAGGAGATGAAGGCGCCGCCGGAAGCCTCCCACCAGTACCGGTAATCCGGATCTTCCAGCGTTTCCATGGTGATGGTGGCCCCGGCGCAGACGACGTCTTCGGCGACGATGGCGCATCTTGGCACTTCGAGAACGGTTATGGTCAGGAAGGTGCCCAAATCCACGTCAAACAGCGTCGGATCTGCTGAGATCTTGTATTCGCCGGGTGCCGGCGGGGTCCATCGAACCGTCGAAGTCCTGGTATCGTTGAACCTTCCGACTTCGGCGTCCTCGGCGTCAAAGGCCCTCCACTCGTAGCTATCCAGCTGCGATATGGCTGTAAACTGGGCTGATTGCCCGTAACAGATTTTGTCGGGCCCCGTCACTATGGTCTTTGCCGGAAGGACTACCACCACCATCTCCTCCTGGCCGGAGCAGCCATAATCATCCGTCGTGGTCAGGTTGATCACAACCGTCTTCGATGACAGCACGGTCGGAGCGGTCCAGTTGAAGACCATCGAGTCCGACCAAAGGGGGTCGCCGTCCGACGCCGCCCAGCGGTAGGTGCAGTTGGGGCAGAGGCTTGTTGGCTCAAAGGCGCATACTTCACCTGAGAAGACCTGCTGTCCCTCCAGCTCCGCACCTGCCGTTGTGACAAGGAGGGAAAAAAGCAAGAAGGTAATCGCCCCGACCTGAACCCTCAATCTCTTCCATCCAGATGGGAAACTTGACTGCGAACTCATGCTTACTCGTTCCAAATTGTTCCAATCATTACAGCATAACGATCGATGCCGTCGGAGATTCGACGTAGAGCACCTCAAGCTGACAGCCACCGGTCGCCATCGACCCATCGGGATTCTTTCTGACGATATAGAGATAGAGATCGTGGGGGCCGAACTCGAATCGGCTCCAGTCGACGATCACTTCCTCACCGGATCCCACCTCAACGCCGTCAACCTTCCAGGTAAAGTTGAAGCTGGCCAAAGACGCCTGCAGATCTTCTCCCGCGTAGTAGAAGACTGCAACTGGCTGGTCGTCACAGACGGAGTCTGGACCCGATATCCCGCACAAAACCGGTTCGGTGACCGTCACTCTGACCTCGTCGCTGTCCCGACATCCGCGCCCGTCGGTCACCGTCAAGGTGTAATTCGTGGTGCTGGACGGCGAAGCCACAGGGTTCGATTTTGCGGGGTCGTCTAGGCCGGTTGCAGGAGCCCAGATGTAGGTATATCCTCCGCTTCCGCTCTTCGCCGCGGGACTGCCTCCGATCACCACGGAGTCGCCGAGGGTGATGTTCCTGTCCGGCCCTGCGTCCGCCTCGGGACCGAGTTTCGCCGCTACCTGGCTGGAATACCGGTTGTTGTCGATGATCTTCTCGCTCAGATCCCCAACGACAAAACCGCTGGACACGATGGTCTCGCCATCGGCCACCCCATCCTTCAGGCGGACGGTGTAGCTCGCATATCCTTCGCCTCCTGCAGTAAGGTCTCCGATGCGCCAGATGATGACGTCCCCGTCGTCCTCGCCCCCACCGTCATCGGTTACCTCAACCTTCGTCTCGTCGTAATCTTCGACGAGGGTGACGTTTCTCTGATCTGCAGGCCCCGCATTTGAATAACGAATAGAATAAGTTATACGGCCGCATTCAGCGATCGCCGTCGCTCTTACGGCAAGATCAGGAACCAAAAGATTCTTCGCCATTATGGGAACATCCCTGCTTCCGCCGTCTTCGACGCTGACGTGGAGGCTCGCTCCTGGCCAGAGGCCGGCCTCGTCGCTCAGCCGTGCACACCATTCGAGGACGTAAGTTTCGCCCTTCGGCACAGTCGCTATCCAGCGGTAGCGCCCCTCATCGCCATCGAAGTAGGGCCCGTTTATCGACCCTCCAGGAACCACAAACGACTCGAAGCCCACGATCCCCCTCGTCCCATCCCTTTCGCTGTCGAAGGCCAGCTGCAGATTCAGAGTCTCTGCGCTGGACCCCTTGTTCTCCACCGAATAGCGGAAGGGTATGCAGTCGCCTTCAGACCAGCCCTTCAAGGCCCCTGTGGTCCAGCCCTCGTGAGGATCGAGGGTGTAGCCCTCCAGCCTCTCGTTAAAAGATGCTCCGATCGCAGGCGTCGCGATCCCGGAGAAGAAGAGAGATATCAACGATGCCGTCAAAACCGCGCCCGAGATGCGACCCCTTTTCACTTCCCCCTCCCGATGATCTTTCCCATGGAGCATCATGCCGAATTTCGCACAAAATTATGGATGCAGGGAGCAGGACCCCTGCATCCCGTCTTGGCTTAGAACGTCCAGCACTCCATTCATCGGACCAAGGAGAAGGTCGCAGAGGGGGACTCAACGTATAACACGTCGTACTCACAGGTGCTGGTGACCTCCGTGCCGTCGGGATACGTCTTCTTCACCTCCAGGGTCAGAAGATGATCTCCGAAATCTAAACCGTACTTGTTATCGCTGAAATCGATCTCCACAATCTCCGTGTTTCCATGCTGAACATCTTTATCGTCGATCTTCCAGTCGAAGGCGAAATCAGCGGTGGTCGTATCTTCGCCGACATAGCTGAACTCCTTGATCGGGCTATCCTCGCAGACGCCCTCGGGACCATCGATGCCGCATACAGGAATGGCGTGGATTGCGAGGCAGTCGCTTGTCCGGTCGATACAGCCGTATCCGTCAGTCAAAAGGAGGGTGACGGTGACGGTCTTCGTCCCCTCATCGGGGGTGACGTCGGGGGTTGTGAAGCTGAAGTTCCTGTCGGACCCCGAAGCTATCGTAGACCCGTCCACCTCGGCGGACCAGTCGTAATAGTAGGTCACGTTCTCCACATATTCGAGCTGCACGGGCTCAGGACCCTGGTAGGTTACGACCTGTCCGGGCGCTTCGGCAGGGCAGACGACAGCCGCAGCCTGAGCACCAGTCAACTGAACCGCCAAAATAAGAGACGCCGTAACGGCGACCACAATTGCACGTCCAAGCATAATTTACACCTCATATTGGAGTCTTCGAGGGCTGATGGACGAGGCACCATTTGCGGAAGTCTGCCCACATATTTAAATTCAATGATTTTTTTGAGGGAGATCGGCTCACCCGCTCAACGAATGCCACCCACGCAACGCCGCTCTATTCTGCCACGATCTAACCGCTTCAGATAAATTATCTCCAATAGTATATGATTATTTCGCCTTTTTAAAAAGCAATATATGTATTTTAAGCAGGATCCTAATTCGAAGGGCGACCTTCATTTCTCATAATCAGGATATTTCAGATAATTTGGATCGATGCAGTCTGTTATTTGGAACTCACGTCAATTAAAATTGAATATTAATTTTAAATTGTGGTCAACAAGCCCTGATTCTGAGATGAACAGCGCATAAGAATAATTAAGATGAAGGACCAGTATAGTTTGTATACGACATTCCAAAGTTGGAGAATCGCGATAACCTATCAGGTGGCGTTGAAGATGACCCAAAATAGACTGATCTTGTACGGATGCGTAATCTGCTCGGCTCTGATTTTTCTGGCCGGAGCAGCTCAATCTGATAATACCGCAACGGTCAACGTTATGATCGGTGCAGAGCTCCATCCCGGCTCCTCCGAGATGACGGACGAGGAAAAGTGGAACCTCGAAGTGAACTCCATGGTCCAGATGCTGAACGAGATCGATCCCGATGGGCTGAACGTCACGGTCTACGTGACGGGAGACTACGTATCAGAGTTTGCGGGGAACGCCTGGTACAAGCTCTATGTTACCCGGATCGGGTCGAAGCCGAACCACGAGCTGGCCATGTACGGCATGACCACAGGAGAGATGCTCGGAACGATGTCCTATGGAGAACAGTACCCGCTGATGAGAGAGGCAAAAAGGCTCATCGAAGCCGCCTACATCTGCGACGGCAGGGTCATTGAGGTCAAAGGGTTTTTGCCCCAGTCCTTCAGTCAGAGCGCGACCACCCTCGGGATCCTGGACAGGATGGTGATCGAGTACGACGCGGGATACCAGGCGGGCATCGTTTTTGAGCCTGGCCACGTGAACGATACGTGGCCATATCCGGTGGAGGGCCACGACTTCTCAGCGGTTCCCATCAGCACCCACCTGATCTCGGGGGAGCTGGTGCCGTTATCAGACCGATTCGCCAAAGAGGTGCTCGATCTGAGCGGGGCCGAGTGGGAAGATCTTCTGATGAGCGAGTTTGACGAATGTGCCGAGGGAGGAGACCCCATGGTGGTGATCTTCACCAACGTCGTCACCGGCGAGGACGAGGGGTACATGGAGGCTTACAGGAACTTCATAGATCGCGCCAACTCGAAGGACGCGAGCTTCGTCTCGACCCTGGAGCTGGTCGAGATGGCAAGATCGAGGACGGGTTAAATAAAACTCGGCTTGAGAAGAGGTTCGAAGGACGAGAGGAAGGATCTCAGCCCTCACCCTTCCTCGTCGTACCGCCCCAGAGGGGGTCGTCTCCGAACCTCTCCCGCCACCATCTCTCGTACGACCCATCGCTATTTTCCCGGGTCGGCATCTCCTCGTCGAAGGGGTCCTCATAATTTTCGCAGTATGACAGGACGATCTCGTAAGCCTTTTTAATCTTCTGAGACACCTCCTTAAGCAAAGCTCCTCCGGCTGATCTTTGCGGGCGTCGGGGTGCCATCGGACCATGAGGTCCCTGCGACAGGCTTTGATCGCCTTCAAGCTAGCCCTCTCGGGAAGGCCAAGCACCTCTGCCGCCCATCTCAGCTCCTCCACCTCAAAAGGCGGTCTTTCATCGTCAGATATCGAGCCTCACCCCGAAGAGCCTCTCGAACTTCTCGTACTTGGCCCGAGCACGGTAGAGGTTCTGGCGGGTGTAGGCTTCGCCCCTCTCGCACCGTTCCATGTCTCTCAGCTCTGCGGGGGTGAAGACCGCCTCCAGCTCTTCTCGAGGAATATCGGAGAGGCTGGTGGTTTTGGGTTTCTCCTTCGCGGACCGTTCAGGCTCCGCCGCCTCCAGATCGAGGTCCTCCTCCCAGGACCAAGACGGGCCGTATCGCGAGAGGACCATCCTCTCGCATCCCTGGCAGCGGGATGCCACGAGCCAGCCTATAGAGAGCTGATAGCAGGCGAGGGACGATAGCTCCCCGTCGCAGAAGGTGCAGAACCCCACCACGTTCTCCTCCACCGAGCGGGGTTCGAGCTTTCGTCCCTCAAAAAAGAGGTGCCTCTTCTCCTGATCCAGCCTGTACATCTTTTCCAAACGACTGTGCCGCCAGCACGACGGCGTCCAAACTGAGCGGTTTTATTTCTGGCCCAGCACATTGGCCATGGCGTATACGCCGCTGGGGACCGCCGTCACCCATCTCGCGGCCCGGACAGCGCCGCTGGCGAAGGCCTGTCGGCTGTGGGCCTGATGCTTTATCTCCAGCCGCTCGCCGGGTCCTGCGAATAGGACGGTGTGGTCGCCGACGATGTCTCCGGCCCGGACGGCGTGGACCCCGATCTCGTCTCCCCGGAGGCCCTGCCCCTCCCTGCCGTGGACGGCTTCCCTCTTGCCGGTCGCCTCCGCCAGGACGCGAACTGCCTCCATCGCCGTCCCGCTGGGAGCGTCCATCTTGTTTCGATGATGGGCCTCGATCACCTCGATGTCGTAGCCCTCCAAAGACCTCGCTGCTACCTCGATCAGCTTCCAGAAGAGGTTGACGCCGACGCTGAAGTTTGGCGAGATGACGGCGGCCACCTTTCCATCGACCGACCGACCGATCTCCGTCTTCTGATCCTCGGTGAGGCCGGTGGTACCCACCACCAGGTTGACGCCGAGGTCCGCCGCTACTCGGACGTTCTCGACCGTGGCGACCGGCGTCGTGAAGTCGATGAGGACCTCTGCCCCCGACCTTTTTAGGACCTCTGCCAGCTTCGAGGCGTCAGAGACGAGGACCCCTCCACCGAGAGGGTCGCCCGCCCCCCGGACGTCGAATCCCGCCACCAGCTCCAGATCCTCGAACCTCTTGACCTCGTCGATGATAAGCTGGCCCATCCTTCCTTTGGCACCTGCCACGGCTATCTTGACGGTCATCGAAACTCGCCCAGGAGGTCGACGGTCTCTTTCAGCCTTTTCTCGTTCGTCTCGGACATCGGCGCCAGAGGAAGCCTCAGAGGACCTGCGGCAAGGCCGATCATCCCCGTCGCCGTCTTCACGGGGATGGGGTTAGTCTCCAAAAACAGGTCTCTTGCGAGGGGTGATAGGGTGTAATGCATCCTCCTCGCCGTCTCCAGGTCGCCTTTGAGCATGGCGTCCACCATCGCCACCATCTTCCTCGGTGCCACATCCGCGACCACCGATATGACGCCCCTCCCTCCAAGGGCCATGATGGGGATGGTGAGGCCGTCGTCTCCGGAGAGGACCACGAAATTCTCGTCTTTTGTCAGCTCGATGATGCTGGAGATCTGAGAGAGGCTGCCGCTCGCCTCCTTGATCCCCACGACGTTCTCGATCCTGGCCAGCTCCGCCACCACCTCTGGCTTGAGGTTGACGCCGGTCCGGGACGGGACGTTGTAGAGGATCAGGGGGATGTCGCAGCTCTCGGCCACGGCCCTGAAGTGGGCGATCATTCCCCGGTCGTTCGGCTTGTTGTAGTAGGGGGTGATCAGCAGGGCCGCATCGGCGCCAGCGTCCTCGGCGTGCTTGGTGAGCTCCACCGCCTCCCTGGTGTTGTTGGAGCCGGTGCCCGCCACCACCAGGACTTGCGAAGAGTCGACCGCGACCTCGACGACCTTCTTGTGCTCCTCAAAGGTCAGAGTAGCAGACTCGCCTGTGGTGCCGCAGGGGACTATGCCAGAGACGCCAGCCTCGCCAAAAAACTCGATATTTCCCCTAAAGCCCTCCTCGTCCAGCTCACCGTCCTCTTTGAAGGGCGTGATGATGGCCGGAAGCACACCTTCAAACATCCACCTTACTCTCCTCGGAACTGGACTTTGCGGGTTATGTAGCCCGCCACCCGGTTGCGGATGGACTTGTACTTGATGTCGGTGTACTCCGTCACCATATCCTTGTTATGCTCGAAATCGTTGTTGAAGACGCCCTGGTGGGTCTTCATCAGGTCATCTGCAAAATTCTTGATGTAGTTAGGCTTCACACTTCCCATATCGGACACTCCAAATAAAGAACCGCAATGTCCAAGGATCAAACATCAATTTATAGGTTCCCGTCTGACCGAAGGACTTCTCGCTATCGCGACCGCGATGCTCGCCACCTCGGCGGCAGAAGCTCCGAGGAGCCTCACCATCGGCTCCTTTCCGGCCCCTCCCCGGTCCCAGATTACCTGGGGAAGAGAACCCGAAATATCGGGCGGCGACCCCGCACCGGATCCGGGCCTCGACCTGAACCTTTTTATCGCCTCGGCAGTGCCCCAGCTCATGGTCTTCGAGCCCGAGGGCTCGGAATTCCTGCTGAAGGAGGATGCGGTTAAGCCCAGGTCCGAGACCGCCTCCAGGACGTCGGGGCCGTACCTGATGTTCATCCCGGCCCTGGCCTCGGGATCGAAGCTCATGGCCGCGAGGATTATCCGGGCGACGTGGCTGCTGGCCCCGAACCGGACAGCTCCGCAGGCCTTAACCCTGTACCCGACCCTCACCATCCTCCCCTCGACGGCGGCGACGTCCCGAGGGCCCGAGGCGCCCGATATCGCCATCCCCAGGTTCGATCCCACCTCCGGGATCAGATGGCGAAACTCGGGCTCATCCATGAGAAGGTCGACACCCTCCTGAACCTCCGTCAAAACATCGAACCTCTCGGCCCTCTCCAGGGTTTCGCCCAGGGCGTTCACAGGCGATGCGCCCCTGCCGACGTTGATGCTCTTTCTGACCGAGGCTTTCGCAAACTTCTTTGCGGCACCTGCGGCCTCTTCCAGCTCCAGGCCCTTCGCCAAAAAGGCCGTCAGAGCCGCAGAGTAGGTGCATCCTACCCCGTGGTTTCCGCCCTCCGCCTTATCGCCACGGATGATGACGTGGCCTTTAGCCGTCACCAGAACGTCGTTTCCCTCAAGATGACCGCCGGTGACGATGGCGGCCTCGGCCCCCATATCGACGATGACAAGGCCCGCCCCGAGGGCGCTCTCCTCGTCTCTGACCTCGATTCCGGTGATCGTCTCGGCCTCGAAGATGTTGGGGGTGACGACCCGGGCGAGGGGGATCAGCCTCTTGCAGAGCAGGTCGACCGCCGGAGATTCGAGGAGCCTTCCTCCGGCCTCGGCCTCGATCACGGGGTCCACAACCAGAGGGATTTTTTTCCCCTCGAAAAATTCGGCGACGTTCGATACGATCTCTTTTGAAGAGAGCATCCCCGTCTTGGCGGCGGAGATCTCGAAGTCCTCGACGAGCGCCTCCATCTGGGCAGCGACCGCCTCTGGGGCGAGGGGATAAACCATTTTCACGCCGAGGGTGTTTTGGGCCGTTGCGGCGGTAATGGCGGAGGTCCCATGAAACCCGAGGCCGGCAAAGGTCTTGATGTCGGCCTGAATACCCGCTCCCCCGGAGGAGTCGGAGCCGCCTATGGTCATTAGGACCTTTTTCATGGGTCACCTGCGACCTTTCGCCTTCGTCTCCGCATCCCGGATCAGGTCCTCGGAGAGCTCGTACTTTCGGGCCATCTTCAGGGCCTTGTTGTAGAGGCCGGAGTCCATGAACATCAAGTACGCCTTCTCAGCCGCCTCGATCCTCATCTCGTCGGGAAGCTCGAACATGACCGCGATCTCGGCGGCGTTCTTGGCGAGGCCGTAGTCCATGCTCTTTTTGAAGGCCTGGACCGCAGCCTCTCTGGTCATCTCAGGGGGCAGATCGAACTTCTTGGCGTACTCGGCCGCGGCTTTGTAATGCTCGCCGTCAACCTTCCTCGAAAAGGACCTGGAGGCGGCGTCCCTCACCAGCTTTTCTGGGAGGCGGTACTCCTTCGCCAGGTCAGCCGCAAGAGAGTATTCGCCAAGGCCCAAGACCCTCGAATACTCTTTTGTAACGGCATCTGCGAGCATATCGAGAGGGAGGGAGTGGTCCTCCTTAATCTTAGCAGCCTCTTTGTACCTTCCTTGAGCCATCTTCTCCTCGAAGAGCCTGACCGCATCGGTCAGAGCTTTCTCTGCCATGATCAAAACACCTCAAAGCCCATAATCTGTCGGCATCCTATAAAAATACAGCAACATCATCTCAGAGCCGTGATGAAGGCGTACTGGCTGGTGGTGGGAAGGCTCCGCCTGATCTCTCTTATCTCCGGCATGTAGATGATCACCATCTTCCGGTCTCCCCGGTCGATCTTGAGAAGCTTTCTCACAAGGGTGCACTCGGCCTCCCCCTGGACCCGGGCCGAGCCGCTCCCATACTGGGGGGCCATCTCTATCAGCATCGGAAGCCTGAGCCGGTCCCAGAGGTAGCGGGGGACGGATTCGGAGATGAGGTCCAGCTCCTTTCTGTCCATGATGTAAAAGGTGTTGTCCTTGCCCCGGACCCCCGGCTTCTCCTCTTTGAGAAGCTCGGTGAGCTTCTTCCTCCTCCCCGGGAGATGCTGGTTCATCGACTGAACCGTCTTGACTATCAGGTTGTTGTCAACGGCGACCATCCCTTTTCCATCAGCCCCTGACCGACTTAAAGGTTATCCGTGACCATCTTTGCGAGGTCAAAAAGCCGCCTTCGACCTCAGAGGTCCTCGAAAGTGTGCTGGATGGGGTTACGCCTGATGTTTAGATGCCTCATGGCCGCCTTCTTCACTCGCTCTCGGTTCTCTTCGGTAGTGTAGACCCCGAGCCTCCAGGCCGCAAGGTGCGCGCTCTCCATGATGGTGACGAGGGGAGAGACATCACGAAGGGGCTTTCTCTCGCCGTCCTCTCCTATTATGGCCACGTTTCCCTCTGCGATTCTGGGCAGGCTTGGCTTATCGACGAGGACGTACAGTGGGTCTATCCCAGCCAATCCGGCGATCTCCTCGGCCATCCTGTCCTCGCGCCCTCGGTAGATAGTCGCTGGAGACTCGAGGCGGTCCCGGCCTACGTAGACCGCTCGCTTGAAAAGGCGCCTCGACCTAATCCGGCTGATGATCTCCCCAGGGTAGCCGCCAGCAGAGGTCATGGCGGCCACAAGCTCGATGTCATCCATATCCCTGATCTTTCGGGGATCGAACCCCTCCTCGACCATGACGTGGACCCCGACCCCCAGCATCTTCTGGGCGATCCTCGATACGTGGTGGAAGTAGACCGTCGGGTACATTAGAAGCCTCGAAACCAGCAGGGACTCGGCGGCGTGAACCCCCCCTTCCTCCAGGGCGAGCTGGCCATCCCTAATGGTCATCGTCTTCATCAACCTCTGATAATCTACGACGCCGTAGGCGACGCCGGTGTAGTGGGCGTCACGGGTCAGGTAGTCCATTCTGTCGACGTCGATCTCGCCGCTGACCATCTGGCCCAGATGAGTCTCCCCGCTGATCAGCCTTTGGATCCGGTAGGGCTTGAGCCCATAATCGGCGAGAACGTCCCCAAGTTCACCCCTTTTGAGCCGGTCGGAGACGTTCTCGTGCTCCTCCCGAAGGTAGGCTGAGAGTACCTTTTCGGTGACGTGGGAAAAAGGGCCGTGACCTACGTCGTGAAGGAGGGCGGCGGCCTGGATCTCCGCTCTGTCGTCTACATCCAGCTCGAGATGGCGGGCCAGAAGGGCGGAGAGGTGGTAGGCTCCCAGGCTGTGCTCAAACCGCGTGTGATTGGCGCCGGGGTAGACGAGGTTGGCAAGCCCCAGCTGCTTTATCCATCTCAGCCTCTGCATCTCCTGGGTGTCGGCGAGATCCAGGGCCATCTCGTCCAGCTCGACGTATCCATGGATCGGATCCCTTATCGTGGTCATGGGGAACCTCGCCATCTCGTTTCGCCCTTCGTCAATTTACCCTTTTTGTCGTCCAGGATAGTTTTAATAAATCCGGGCCCAATATGATAAGACAAATGATCAAAAATACCCTATTGATCTGTGCAGCTCTGGCGTCTCTGGTATTGATCGCCGGCCTTGCCGAGGCCAACCCAGACCTTACGGGGCTTTGGGCCTTCCGATGCGAGGAGGATCAAATCTCCGGCGATCCTCTCCCCCTAGAGGATTTCACGGCGGCTCTCTTCCAGGCGGGATCGGCCATCTCCGGAGCCTGTACCGGCGAGTCCCCCGACCCCTGGAATGGGATGGTGACGGGCCGATTCGATGGAAGCAGCCTCGATATGGAGGTCCTGTTGATACAACGTCCCCTGGCGGTCGCAAGAATGAACGGCGTCTTCAACGATTCGGGCCTTCTTGTGGGAACCTTCGTCTGCTCGGATGAGATCGGGGCTGGCTGGAAGGGCAGCTTCAGCGCCTCGCTGACAAGCCCGAACGTTTCCCTCTACGAGCCAGCCATCTCTGAACCCTTCTCCTTCGTTCCCATCGTTTCGGGAGGAATTTCAGACTTCGAGGAGGTGACCATGACGCCCCCGATCGAGGAAGCCCCAACGAAGAGAGCGGTCCAAGTCATCAGCTACTCCAGGGACACGATCTACGCACGGCCCGTTATGTGAGATTATAGAAAAAGAGATACAAAAAAGAGAAGCAGAAGGCCTGGAGTTCTCGAAAACCCCGGGCCCTTTTATAAACGTTTAGTGGGCCTCTCCGACGAGGTCTTTCCCCTCGGCCTTTCTCTCGACCGTCTCGACCTTGCAGACTTCCTCGTCGCAGACGATTACGTCCTGCTCCTGGAACTTGCTGTAAGAGTTCTCTGGGATGGTGATGTCCAGGCCCATGGCTGCGGTCATCAGCTCGACGACGTCGACGACCTTGATGTCGGACTTCTCCGGCATGGCCGCCCTTCCGTCCATGATGTTACGCCTGCAGAAGGGGCAGGTGCTGGCGATGATGTCGGCGGCTACGAGCTGGGCGTCGCCCATCCGAGCCTTGGCGCAGTCGAGGGCGAGGTCTGGAATTCCGGCCTTGACGCCGCCGCCGGCGCCGCAGCACCTCTGAAACTCTCGTGACCGAGCCATATCCTCGAACTGAACTCCGGGGATGGACTTCAGGATGTCTCTTGGGGCCTCATAGGCCCAGTCTCTGCCGTTTATGTGCATCAGGTGCCTTCCGTTGTGGCAGGGGTCGTGGTAGGTGACCTTGAAGTTGAGGGGCCTCTTCCACTCCACCTCGCCGCTCCTAACCTTTTCTCTTAGGTAGACGGAGAGGGGGACGTTCTTGTAGGGGATGTAACCCTCGTACCATCTCGGCCAGTCGACGGTGGCGGTTCTCAGACAGCCCGCACAGGCGTAGAGGACCGTCTTTACGCCCCTGTCCTTGAGGGCGTCGACGTTGTGGACCGCATGTTCCTTCATGATAGGACGCTGACCGGTTCTAACCAGAGCCGAAGAGCAGCACCACTCATCTTCTCCGAGCATGCAGAAGGGTATGTCCAGGTTGTTCATCAGCCGGACAGAGGCGACGGCGAGGGCCTGCTGCCGATAGGCTGCGGTGCAGCCCGCGAAGTATGCGATCTCCGACGACTCAAGAACCGTCGCATCCTTGGGGACCCAGCAGAGCCTCTCTTCCTGCTTTGCCTGGAAGGGGTTTCTGTCCTTTCCGAGAAGTCCTGGGAAGAAGGACTGCTTCCCGTAGGGGCCGTTTCCTCTTGCAACCAGGTTTGGCCTCATGGCCTCCCAGAGTTCGACGGTGTTTATTCCAGATTCGCAGACGGTGCCGCAGACGCCGCAGGTGGTGCAGTAGTACGTATCTTCGGAGAACTTGTTGATCTCGTCCTCGTTCAGGGGCTTGGACCCGAATAGCTTCGCCCGCAGGCCATACTGGCTTCCGAGAAGCTCCCTGAACTTGGCGATCTTGTACATGGGTGTGATCTCGGGGCGGTCCTGCCTCACGTCAAAAGTAGGACACCACTTCATGCACTCCTGACATCGGGTGCATCCGTCCAGCTCCATCAGCTGGGTGGACATGAGGAATCCTGATACGAGGGGCTTTTTCTCGTTTCCTGCGTCAGCCATTTTATTCGCCTCCTCTGTTTGCGAGAATCGTCAGTGGCGCGGCTATTACGTGCATGTACTTGCTGTAGGGAAGGATTGCGACGAAGAGGAGCAGCGCCAGTATTGTGTGGAGCAGGGAGAAGTGGGGCGCATATATCGGGTTTGCGAAGGCGTCTCCGATGAGGAAGGAGTTGCCGCGCAGCCACTCCGCGTAGAAGCCGGTGATGGTGATCAGAAATACTCCGCCCAGGAGAACCACGTCGTAGGCCGAGGTCCGGGATCTGACCTCTCTCAGGAAGACCCTTCTGAGGACCCCTATGGTGGCTCCTAAGAGGAGCAGGTAGCCGAAGATGTCAAAGGGAAGCTCCATATAGCCCTTCACCATCTCGGCCTGGTGGGCGAGGCCCAGGACATTGAAGTGCTCGATTATGTCCATGAAGAGGCCGAGGCCCGAGAGGGCGGCGAGGGTCAAAAACCCGTAGAATATCGTCATGTGCATGACCCATCTCACGGGGCTCCTCCTGAGCGTCCGCCTGAGGAGCAGCACGTCGAGGATGAGGGTCTTTACGAATACCCATATGCCATCTTTGAAAGCTTCATGAATCCATGTTGCGATAAAAAGCCAGAAGCTGTGTCGCAGCTCGTCCTGATAACCGGTGGACCCCATCCCCCACTTTTTGAAGTTAAAGTAGAGGCCGTAGATCCAGAATCCCAATACCACAACGGTAAGGGCGATCACTAACCAAAAGGTGAGACCAAGGGTGTAAAACGCCATCTTATTTCCTCCTTTTTAAACCACTACCGACTCCATCCGACCATCCTTTTCATTTGAGAGTAACCTACCTGAGAAACTAATACTTAAACGTTCCCTTCTGGTCATTTTGATGCTCGAATAATTTTGTGGGGAGAGAATTTCGACGACGACTTGAGATCGACTTTTGGTCGCTCGTTTGATTCGATCCCTTCTTCAGCCTGGCTGCAAATATGTAGTCTTTCGATCCGGCACCAGACCTCAAGAGGACCGGAAAAAAATTGTTCGGAGAAAAGATAAGAAGGAAAAAGGTAGACGCTCACTTTGCGAGCGTCACCTTTTCGATGGTAACCTTTGCGTCCTTGAGGACGAGCTTAATCCCGCCGGCTCCGCCTGCAGACATCGCAAAGGCGGGAGCTGCTCCTGCCGCTGCGGGTGCCGCTGCTGCGGCTGGAGCTGCGGCTGCTTCAGGTTCCTTCTTCTTCAGCTTAAGTGACAGTTTTTTTGCCATTTCTACGACCTCCTACACCCTCAAATACAGAGATACTATAAATTCTTACTCCAGTATGCCCTCGTCCTGCAGGTACTCGATGACCTGCATGAACTGGCCCTCGCTCATGTTCAGCTTCGCCTTGATGGCGTCGACGTCGATGTCTCCACCGGTCTCCTCGATGAAGGCGATGACTGCGTCCTCGAACTCGGATGGGTCCTCGATCTTCCAGCCCTCGGAGATCTTCTTGCCGTCAACCTTCCTCTCGACACCGCCAATGACGGGGTGGTCGACCTTCAGGAGGAACTTCTTCAATGAATCGAGGTCCGGCGCGTCCTCTTCGGTCGCGATCTTGTCGAACATGTCGGCGTCGATACCTTCCTTCACTCTCTCCTTGAGCTGCTTTGGCATCCAGACGATCCGTCTCCATCCGCCGTCAGCCTGGAGGAACTTGGGCGAGAAGTAGTAGAGAAGGCCCATTCCCAGGAATCCTACGACCTGCTTTCCGCCGCCAGCCTGGCCGGCCATGGTGGAGAAGGGAAGACCGTTCGGGGTTGGGTTCCTGAAGTCACGGTCGACTATGCCGATACCGTCAACCTCGGGCATGTAGAACCCGATCGTCTCGAAACAGCCGCAGGATGTGTGGGGCGCGTCGAAGAAGGTGTAGAGAGCCATCCTCGTATACTCGCCGCCTGACCTTGCAGCAGCCATCTCGTTGACGGACTCGTACTCTCCGGCGATCTCGTCGATAACTCCCTCTTTGGGTATCGGGAACTGGGGTCCCTCGGGGTCGACCTTGGCGGCGGCTCGGCCGTCGAACCAGGTGATAGCACCGCAGAGGGACGGTCTGTCAGGGGTTACGGCGCAGGCGCTCGTCGGAGCGAAAGCCTGACAGAGTGTGCAGCCGTAGAATACGTCGACCTCCTCGTCGTGGAGACCCTTGGCCCGCTCGTCACGAGCTCCGTACTTGGCGTGAGCCTGATCGAGGCCCTTGGCAACCTCTTCGGGGGAGGTCAGGACGATGGCTTCCATCTTCTCGATGAAGGGCATCTCGGCCTTGTAGAGGTTCATGACGTTCTTGAATATCTGTTCCCAGGATGTGACTCCCGCCTTCTTGAGGTCGAGGCCCGCCCTCATCCAGATGGCATCCCTCTGGTTCAGGTGCATCAGGCCGTGGACGTAGGATAGAAGAGCGTGGTTACGCCTCTCGATGATCGACTCGAGGTCGGGCTCGATCAGCTCGCCGGCCACCTTGAATATCATGCCGAAGGGGATCGTCTTGCCCTCTTCGACCTCGTTGATGTCGGGGCCCTTGATGGTGACCTTCCCGTCCTCGACCTCGTCCATCGACGCGGCGATGGAGAGCTCGAAGCCGTCCGCCTTGGGACCGCCCATCTCTACCCAGATGTCGCCTTTCCTGATCCGCTCCCCCTCGTACATGGGGGACATGTCCAGTTCGATTTCTTCTGCCATTTCTACAACTCCCGTCTCGAAGATTATGCCCAGAACAAAAATTGAAGGAGAAAATAAAAATACAATCGATCCCTCATAGCGAGATGAGACCTCGCAGAGCTTCGATATTGATGCATGGAAGTCGGAGTGAGGGCGAAGGAGGTCAAGAGACCCGTCACCCATACTGCGTGGCCCGGTCAGAGTGCGCTTGCAAACCAGAGGGCAAAGGAGGTCAAGCCTATCACCCTCCTAATCATTGGTCTTCATTTCTGGCCACGATGAGCCGAGGCTCGGGCGCGGGATCTTTCGGCCTTGACCCCGCCCATCTTCGCCCACCTCCGCTGCCATACAGAGCTCAAACCCGATTTGTTCGGGCGTAACGAGCTCGATCATCTTAATTAATTGATCGGCGAGTTCTCCTTCAGACTGTCATCCCCAAAAATAAAAGGGGATGGAAGGATCACTTCGCCAGCGTTGCGATTACCTCGTCTACGGCCTCGTGGTACTGGTCGGGGTTGAACGCCAGGTTTCCGAAGGTCATGTCGGCGTTGACGTGGTAGTACCGGTCGATGGAGACCCTCTTGATGTCCCTGTTGAAGTTCTTTAGCGCCGAGAACATGGCGCTGGCGAACTTGTAGAAGATCCCCATGAATATCACGACGTCGTACTGTCCCTGGCCGTCCAGCCCCTGCCAGTCCTTGAACCGGAGGTAGTTGGTCAGGGGATGAAGCCCGATCATCGTGACGTTCTCGGTGTAGCCCCTCTCGACGAAGCCCTTGATGGAATGGGCGGTGGCCGCTATGGGCACACCCGTCTTTCCGATCTCGATCGCCTTGTCGAACATCACGGGGTCCTCGAAGAGCTCTGCCCCGACGACGAGAAGAGGCCTCTTCGCCTTCTTGATGATGGCGCCTATGACCTTGGTGTTGTAGGCCTTCGCCATCTCGGGCCCAGGGATCTGGGCCATCTCAAAGGGAACAGCGTTCTTGGTAGTGTCGACTGCCATTTTTATCGCCTCCTCACTTCTTCGTCCTGATCTTCCTCTCGATGTTCGTCGGGTCGAAGCTGACGTCCACCTTCCTGATCGGGCCGCTGACGATCGCCTTTCTCTTCCAGTCGATCTCCCAGCCGTACTTCGACTCCAGCTCCTTCATCATGTCCTCCTTCCACTTGAGGGGAAGGTCTGAGGCGTGCCGGACGTAGATCGGCCAGTCTGGAGGCATGCATCCGAAGTACTTCATGCAGATGTCGCAGTAGTGGGTCAGCTTGATCATCCTGCCCTGGCTGTTGTCGCTGGGCCTGAAGCAGAGCTTGGCCATCATCATCATCGCCTCTTCGACGGACTCGGCGACGTAAAGCAGGTGCTCGGGCGCGGGCTCACAGTAGACCTTGGAGCCGTCTCTCGCGTCGATGATCTCCCAGTCCTCCTTCTTGTCGGTCCTGCCGAGGAACGCCCTCCTGTACATGACGCTGTGAGGCTGGACGACGGCGGGAACTCCGAGCCTGTTGAACCCGGTGGCGATGGAGGCTGCCTTCTGAGACATGGCACCCCAGGCGACGCCGCAGGCTCCGACCTTGCTGAGGATGTAGTCGGCGATGTCGTCGTAGTTGGCCCTCTCGTTTCTTCCGGCGAAGATGGTGGCGACCTTGATCCCGGCCCCGTGGATGTGGGCGTTGGCAACGCAGCTTCCGATGTTGCAGATGTTTCTGCCGTCAAACCCTCCGGGGAACTGCTCCCAGATCGTCTTGCCCTCCTCGTCGGTGTAGAGGGACATGTCCATCGCCATGCAGCCGGTGGTGGTGACGATGAAGCCCCTGTCCACAAACTCGCGGGCGATGTCGTAGCACTCTTTGGTCCCGTTGGGGTAGTTTGCGCAGCCGATGATGGCGATGACGCCGGGGATCGTTCCGAGAACCAGCGGCGCTCCTACGCGCCTAATCTCAGTGTCCTTGACGGGACCTCTGCCAGCCCTCATCTTGAATTTGTGGTCCCTGATGAACTCCTGGTTGGCGTAGGCGAATAGGCTGAGGATTGGTATCTCCTGGGGGCAGGCCTGCTCGCACCTTCTGCATCCAACGCAGATCTCGTAGGTGGAGCTGAAGGGCTCCAAGTTGCCCTTTGCCGCCGCCTGGACGACATCGCCTATCTTGATGTGAGGTGGACAGACGAACTGGCAGGAGTGGCAGTAGGTACATGATTCGGCGTACTTCTTGAACTCCTCCTCGGTGAGGAAGGTCTTCTTTGCCTCCTCGGCCCGCTTCGGCTTGACGGCGATGGCGGTCCTGACGCCTACCTCTCCAGCCTTGATCGGGTCGATGATGGCAACGCCCGGCGTCCTGAAGTTGACCAGATCGTCGACGATCTCGTCTACGGGGTCGTTCGTCCTGTCGGGCAGGCCGAGCATGATCTTCTCGTTGGTGGCGATCAGGGGCACCTTCCGGGCTGAGCACTCTTCGATGGCATCGGTGCAGACGCACTGCTCGTCGACCATGACGCAGTCCATGACGCCGCCCCGGATCATCTTCCTCCACCAGCCCATGGCCCCAGCGATCTTGGCCTTCGTCCCGACCATCCTGTATTTGGTGTTTATCTCCTCGGGGTAGCCTAGACCTTCACCGATCCTGGTGTTGTCGATGGCCGTGCAGCAGACACCGCCGATGTCGACTTTGCCCCACAGGTCGTTGTCCTCAGCGTAGAACATCGCCTCAGCGGAGCCCGCCAGGTTGTGGCCGTAGGTGATCAGGATCGCCTTGTTCTTGTCGAGGGTCCCCATGCCGCACTCGACGAGGGGTGCGTCCTCGTCGCCCCGAGGCATGTCGTAGGCCACGATCTGGATCAGGTCTGAGACCTCTTTGCCCAGGGAGTCGAGCATACCGGCATGGAGGGCCTTCGATTCGAAGTCCTGGTAGTTTCCTTCCTGGCCGGTATGGGTGCAGGCCAGAAGCTGGGATACCTGCTCTTCAACGTAGCTGAGGACCGGTCCGAACTCCTTCAGGGTCTTGGGCTTGATCCCGGCGATCGTTCTGGTGAGGGGCGCGTCCACCAGGATCTCGTCGCCCATCTTGAAGGGAAGGTCCCCGAACTTTTCCAGGCACCAGTGGTAGAGGTGTCGACCGTGAGCGCAGTGAGCTGTGCAGCCCATGAGGACCGCCAGAAGGACGATCCTCCCCTGCTGAGCTGCCTGGTCTAAGCCGCAGGCTCCTCTCTTGTCGCCGGTCAGGTCGCAGGGGCCGTATGTACAGAGGGTGCATCTATCGCAGATCGGAGAATAGAAGACCTTGTACCTGTTTATGAGCTTGAAATCCCAGTCTCGAAGCGTGGCGATCGTCGGGTAAGGGAACGGGCCCATGGGTTGGTCCCACTCCTCCACCTCCTTCACTATCGCGCCGATGTTGATCTGGACATTCTGCATGTCCTCGACAGAAAAACTGCCTTCCATCTTATCCATCTTCTCACCTCTCTCTGATAAATATCCGCGCTCTATACCAGGTTAATTGCTTGATATAAACCTTGTGGGTTCTATGTCATCTAAATCAAGCATATATTTGCAGCGAAATATGGATGAAGGGATTGACATATGGTTGAAAGTTCAAATTAATAAGTGTCATTTTACAAAGAAATGACTCAGATTTTATCTCGGACTCAGGAACTAAGATCGGATTTAAAACAAACATTTTACAAAAACGTGGTCAATATTTGCGATGATTTGGTGAGAAATGGGATCAGATTTCTGGCAAATATTTTACAAAAATGGGCGGGAGATTTAGATGGCTCTGTCGAATTTACTCCGCCCGCCCTCCACCTCAAAAGTAAAAAAGCACCGGTGGGGATCCTCAGTCCTGTGGGGATTTTAACGGCTTTCGCCAATGAGAAGGTCGATGACCTCTCTCAGGGCCTTCACCGGGATCTGGCCGGGAGCTGTCGAGTTTCCTATGTAGCCGTAGGTGAGGACCGAGCCGTATATCGGGGCTATGGCCCGGAGGTGCTTTCCGACATCCCCCATCCCCATCAAAGAGATCGGGCCCTCCGCCTCCAGGGGGAGCTTCAGAAGGTCGAGGCAATCTTCCAGGGCTGGGGGGGTCAGGGCGAGTTTGGCGATATCGGCCCCCGCCTCAAAGATCTCCTCCAGCATCGATCTGAGCACATCAAGGGGTGGCACCCCTTCGAAGTCGTGGTAAGATATTATCACGGGCAAGTCCACCATCTCCACGAGACGGTCGCGCCCCCCGGCCAATAGCTCCACGTCCACCAGGTCCGCCCAGGTCGAGGCCTCGGCCAGGATCTCTATCCTTTCGTCCTCCCCGCCCCCGAAGGCGCCCCCTTCGGAGGTCAACCTGTTGGTGACGATGATTGGAAGGGGCGTCGCATCTCGCACCTCCCTGATGATCCTTAACGGATCTCCCGGCAGGAGGTCGAGCCTCACCTCCACCAGATCTGCTCCGAGGCCTTCAGCAATGGAGGCATCTTTTGCCGCCCCCTCGCCGCTCAGGACGGCCACCACCGCCGGCGCATCGATCTTCAGACACTTGAGGGTGAGCTTTCTTTTGCCACTCTTCTTCTCGTTCATCTTATGGGGTCCACCATTCCCTCGACATATATTCCGCACCCGAGCTTCTCGCCCCTCTCAACAGCCTCATCTCATCTTTCGAGGATGCTCTCCTCGATCTTCATCCCAAAGTGGCGGGCCTTCCCCTCGAAGTGGACCAGGACCTTATCCCCCACCTTGAGGTCGGTGACCGATTTTGGCGTCCCGTCCTCGCTGACGAGCTTGATCGTCTCGGCGTTCTGGAGGAGGGTGCTCATCTTCTCACCGTCCACCTCGGCCTCGATCAGCATCAGGGGCCTCTTCTCGATCTTAACCCTGCCGACGACGGCGGTCTTTGTACCCCCCTCCTTGTCGACGATCGTCACCTCGTCGCCAGCCTTAAGCTCCGAGAGGTAGCGGGTCTTCTCGCCGACCTTGACGTAGGCGTGGACGGCTCCGGCGTTCACCCGGAAGGGTCGGGCCGCCACGTAAGAGCTCTCCTCGGACTCGCTGTGGACGAGGAAGGCGGCCTTCGACTGGGAGCCGACGAGCATACCCTCTCCAGGGCGCATCATGGTGCAGGTGTCGACGCAGACCCGGTCTCCCATCCCGACGGGCCTGACCTCGGTGATCTTGGCGGGGACGAGATCTAGCTTCGCCATCCCGGCCTTCTCCACCAGCTTTTGAACCCTCTTGATCTCCGAGAGGTCTCTGGTATCGAGGAGGATCCCGTCGGCCCCTTTCTCCAGGGTCGCGAGATCCACCTCGGCCTCCTCGGCGGTCTTGACGCCGCTGATGATCTTGACCTTCTCGCCCTGGAGGCCTGCGATCATGTTCTCCAGGGGGATCACCTTCCAGTCGGTCCCGACGACCACCAGGTAGTCGACGTTCTTTCCCAGCTCTACCGCGAACTCTTCGTACCTCTTACTCTTGATCTCGACGTAGCCCGCCACCGTCCCCTCGGTGGCCCGAGCGAGGCTGATGTCCAGGGAGGCTCCGAACTCCTCGGGGAGGGGGACCGAGCCGTCCCCCTCGCCCCCCCGGCCTATTATGATTATGTCTTCCTTATCCCTCTCGGTCCCGAAGGAGGCCACCAGTATATCGCCGAGCTTTCTCACCTTGTCGACGTCTTCCTGTTTCGCCACCACGCAGTCGAACCCGGACTCGAGAGCCGTGGTGATTCTAGGCTTCATCTCCTCCCAGGAGCCTTCACAGGCCATGAGCCACTTCTCTTTCATGGATCACGGAGTAGGGGCTCAGGTTACTAATTTCTTTTGGAGACTCGGTTTTATTCCGCCGTGGGTTGGCATCCGGACCTCAGAGTTATGAAACATCGTTTCATCCGTGCTACTTAAGAAGGGGTTCCGACAAGATGATGCCGATGACGGAGATGGCGGAGATCGCCCGCATACTCATCCAATCGGCAGCTTCATCTTTCGGCCTCCTATCCAAGTCCCTGCCGCCGGTAGTCCTGGGCCTCATGTTGGCGGAGCTGATCGTGGTTTTGAACGCCGCAGAGAGGATAGCCTTCGTCGCCAAGCCCATAACCAGGTTCTCACACCTCAGCGATGCCGCCGGGGCGAGCTTCATGATGGCCTTCTTCTCAGCGGCCAGCGCGAACTCTATGCTCGCCGGCTATTACAACGATCGGGTCATCGAGACGAAGGAGCTATTCGTCGCCTCTCTCGTCAACTCATTTCCCGCCACCACCATGCACTGGAGGTCTCTTCTTCCGGTCCTGATACCGCTCCTCGGCTTCACGGGCCTGGTCTACTTCGGCCTTCTGATGCTGGTGGGGCTCTTGAAGACGGGTTTTGTGATGGTGGCGGGCCGCCTTCTTCTGGAAGGAAAAAGCGGGGGTCCGGCCACCGTCGCCATCGGCGAGCGTAGAGGCGAAGACGCAAGCCTGTATCTGAGGCCTGATAAGAGCCCGAATCGACCGCCCCTGAAGGAGGCCCTGGCCATCAGCGTGAGGGCCGCGAAGCCAAAAGTGATGAAGGTGGCGAAGATGACGACGGCGATGATGTTCCTGGTATCGGTCCTGATTGAGGTCGGGGCCTTCGATCTCCTCACCATCCACATGAGCGGAATTCGAAATTACCTGCCCCTCCCTGCCGCAGGGCTCAGCATCATAGCCGCCCAGTTCACGGGGTACGTCGCCGCCTACACCGTGGCCGGAGGACTCCTGGCGGCGGGGGAGCTATCGGGAAAGGAGGTGGTCGTCACCCTGATGATCGGAAACGTCATCACGAGCATAGCCTGGGCCTTCCGGTGGCTGATCCCCTCTCACGCCGGGATCTTCGGCCCGAGGATCGGAACGGAGCTGGTGGTCTTCTCAACGGGCCTCCGGGACGTGATAATGCTCCTCGTAGCCTTCGGGGTGATGGCGTTCTGGTGATGAAGAAACGAGACAAAAAAAGAGGAGAAAAAAGGGCGGCGGGCGAAAAGCTACGCCTCTTCGCCCTCTGATTCGGGATTGGTTCCGGTAACCATCAGGGTGTACGGGAAGGCTCCGCCCCAGAAGGACTCGACCCTGATGTAGTAGGTTCCGGGATCCAGCTTCTCTTCGATCTTGGACCAGCTACCATCTCCGTCGTCGTCGTCGCTGCCGGTCTCCTCCATCTCTTCGTCATATAGGTAGAGGTAAGAGTCGCCGTCGGAGTCTCCCGAAGTCTCTATGGCGACCTCCAGGGCCTCCTCGACCACGACGACGTAGTAGTCGACGTCGTCTCCGGGAAGGATGCACCCGTCCGCCTCGATCTCGACCCCGTCGGTCAGGACCCCAAGATCCAGGGGCTCTTCGGGGGTGTCATTCGGCTCATCGTCACATTCATAGTTCGCAAAGCCTATGGCCAGGACGTAGCCGGATATGGGTTCTTGGCTTTCCGACTCCGCGCGAACGGCGTATTTTCCGGCGTCAAGCTGGGCCTCCACACCGTTATCGCCGTGATCGATCGGCAGGTAGCTGCCCTCGCTCTCGTTGTAGCCGTAGAGGACCAGGGATACCGTCTCCCAGTCGTCGAAGAAGTAGAAGTAGTCCTCGTCGTCCTCCTCGTCATTATCCTCACCGTCGTCGGCGGCCAGGCCCTCGGTGGTGATCGCCGCGATCATGACGTAGCCCTCCGACTCCGGGTCCACCTCGAAGAGGAAGTAGTCGATGTCGCCCATCGGCTCAATCGAGCCGCCGACTATCGTCATCATCGCCAGGGGTCCCAGGTCGTTCCCGTCGGTGATGCAGTCGTTCGGCTCGGCCTCGAATAAGTTGGAAAGGGCGATGGAGTAGTCTCCTTCCTCCAGGCCGATCGAGTCGATGCGGACGAGGTAGGTGCCGGCCTCGGCCGTAATCATGAGAAGCCCCTCGCCGGAGGTGACGTAGTTCATCTCATCGTCGTAGATCACGATCCTGAGGTCGTCGATCATGTCTGCGGCGATGACGATCTCGGCGGTCGGTGCCTCGACAGTGAACTTGAACCAGTCGATCTCGCCGGGATATTCAAGGGATGCTTCGGATGAGATCCTCCCGCCCTCGGCCCCGACCGTCCCGATATCCGTCGCGCCAGTGGCGAAGTCATCCGGCGCCGCATCTTGGGCGAGGACCCCGGCGCTCGCCACGATGAGGATCGATAAAGACGCGATCAATTTTGCGCCAATTTTCGTATTCATTTAAAATCCCCTTTGTAACTCTTAGTGCTATTAAGCATCATATCCGATATTTAATTTAGCGGCCCCGAAAGCCTTCCCTCCGATTCGGCGAAGATTTCCGCAGTCAAGCTCCATCCCAGATACGAACAGATGGCAGATTTGTGGCCGAGGACTGTGAATCTATCTTTTTATAGCCTCGACACCAGTTCGTTTTCGGGAGGCAGGCAGAAGACGAGACCGATCCCGGCCTTGGCGCTTGTGGCGCTTATGCTGCTGATGGTGGCGGGGGCGCGTCGCTTGGCGCGTCCAGAACTCGCGCGAGGTGGTTCTGGCCGATCCTGGCCGCGATCGAGCGGGGCGAGCCGGTGGAGTTCGATGGGGTGATCGTGGTGAGGGATCTGGATCTGAGCGGGTTGGACCTGCTCACGGAAAATGTCGAGAGGATTGAGGAGAAGATCGAATACGTGGGTCCAGCTGAAGTGAGAAGGTGGTAATCTCCGATAAAATCATCAACTCCGAAATCCGGTGGTTCTCTTTTAATTTGGCTGATACAAGCGTACCACCAATAACTGGAGATCACTTCATTTTTAGCTTGTGCCCAATTAGGCGAAGAAGATCTGAGGAGGAAACTTATATCATACCGCATCTCAAAGGTGATTTGCGTTTGGTGGAGGTGTTCTCTTGGACCCGAAGGAAGAGAAGAGCTGCGTATTCTGCGAAATAGTGGCAGAGAGGGCGAAAGCTCACCGGATATGCGAGGACGACCTGTCCCTTGCGATACTGGACATAAACCCCTTTTCAAAGGGCCACTGTCTAGTAGTGCCAAAAAGGCACGTTCCCTGGTGGCACGACCTGACCGAAGAGGAGGTCGAAAGCCTTTTTCGAGTGGCGAGAGCCGTCTCTCAGAAGATCATGAAGGTCTATCGCCCCGACTTCGTGGCGATATACGCCCGGGGCCGGAGGATACCCCACACCCACATCTTCGTCGTTCCCACCTACGGCGGCGACGTCCTGGACAGGTTCTTCAACGCCCTGGAGGGTTTCCAGGAGGCTACATCGGAGCTTGCAAGGCTTAAGGGCGATGACGAGCTCGAGGAGGCGGCAGAGCTTCTAAGGTCTGCGTAAGAGCTGGAGATTGCTCAGGCCTCTTCGTCGGTCGGCTCTTTTTAGCCGGAGATTTCTCTCACCGTTTTGGATATCCACGCCAGATAACCCTCGTCCCCTCCAGCTATTGGGAGGACGATGATCTCCGGAAGCTCGTAAGGGTGGACCTCCCGGATCCTCGCCGCCAGATCGTCCACCTTATTCCTCTCCGTCTTCACGATGAGGAGATCCTCAGCCGCCTCATCGACCTTTCCCTCCCATACGAAGGTGGACCTCACCTGCGATATGTTCACGCAGGCTGCCAGCCGCTCCTCGACGATGAGCCTTGCAAGACCTCCCGAGCTGTCCGGCGGCGCCGTGCATAAGACTACCACAAAATCGGGGCTCAGTAGTAACACACCCCCGAAGCCTCGTAGACGGCTCTCACCTTCTCGCCCACTTCTTCGGAGACCCTCTCTTTGAGGAGCCTCACCAAAATCTCGGCATGCTCGGGCTGGATGCACCCGAGGCTCTCGGAGCCGTCGAGGATCACCTCCGATAGGTATTTCAGCTCGAAGATGTCGAGCCTTTTCAGCCTCTCCTCGAAGTCGTCATCGTCGAGGGCGTAGTGGTTTGAGACGGGGGGAAGGATAGACTGGTATTCAAACCCGGTGCCGACACAGGTCATGTCAGCGCACTCCGGGGCGAGCTTCTTCAGCATTTCAACGTCCTTTTTAGAAAGAGTTCGAGCCATTTCTTCCAACTCCTTAAATAATTATTGAATTATCTCGGCGCTGCATCATGGACGAGGACCTGACCGCCCTCGGTGACTGCGACTTCGAGGTCCCGGAGGATCACCCTCTTCTTTAGAGCTTCTGGAACCTTGCTCTTGATCTGGACCACGATGTCCACGGAGCTGACGTCGAGCTTGATCTCGGATTTGTCCGCCTCCAAAAAGAGCAGAGAGGGAACATTGAAGAGGTCAGTTCCTGCAGGAATTGTCAGAGATACTGGGGCCTGGATCATCATCCACTCCTTTAAGGTGCCCCTCGCCCGTGCAACGTTCTGGAGAGCCCTCTTCTCGAGGATGCTGACGTTGGACCTGGTGGTCCCCAGAAGCTCGGCCACCTCCTGCTGGGACATGCCCTTTCGCCTCAGCTTCAGGACCTCCACCTGTTTATCGGTGAGGAGGCTCGGCGTTGTCTCGTCGTTCATTTCAGCGCCCTCTTCAGCTTGTTTGATCATCTGTCGCCACCGTCTCTAAATATTACTTGGGCTCGGAGGCCTTAAAGGTGGCGAAGACCTATTGCTTCCGGAGCTTATCCGCGTCCCTCCAGGTGAACGGCTTGCCATAAGGCGAAACCGAGGCAGAAAAGCTCAGAGGCGGCCTCTTGTCAGCCAGGAGACGAAACCTCTTGCCCTTAGGCCGAGACGGCGAAGGCCTTCGATGGAGAGGAAGGAACTCTTCGCTGAGGGCTTCTCCCCCCGCGGCGGGATCGTCACCACCCCCGCCTCCTCTTCCAAGATATGGAGGCGAGTCCGGTAGGCTGCGAGGACGAAGCCGTAGAGGGCTGGCCCCACGATTACGCCCATGACCCCGATGACGAATATCGGCGCAGCGAAGGCGAGAAGGGTCACTGCCGGATGTATCGCGGCCCCGGCCTTGGCGAGAGCCGGCCGCAATATGTTCTCGGGGATTATGTTCAGGAAGACGGTTCCGAAGATCAGAAGGGCTGCCACCCTGAGGTAGTCCTGGATTACCAGGTAGTAGAGGGCCATGGGGACGTAGACGGCGCTTGTCCCTATGAGGGGCATCAGGGCGAATACGGCGGTGACCATCCCCCAGAGGAAGGGGTAGGGGACGCCGATGAGGAGGTATCCGAACGCGGCGATCAGCCCCGTCAAGAGGCTGTTTATCAGGTAGACGTTGAAGAGGCTGTTGTAGATGGAGGTCAGCTCCAGAAGAAAACGACGGACTGTCGCCCTCTCAGGCATGAGCCGGAGAAACTCCTCCACAGATCCGACCCCGTCGACGAGGAGGTAGTAGGTGAGGAGGATGGCCACGCCGAACTGGGCCATCAGGATCGGCAAATTTTTGGCGATCCAGTCAGCAAGGCCCGTGACGACTTTTGCGACCCTGGGGACTACCTCTGGAGCGAGGAGGCTTGCAGGAGCTGCGAGAACCGATCCGATCTGCTCTTCCGCCTGGTCGAGGAGGTCGCCGACGTAAGGGATGATCGCCTCCGGGGCGCGATCTTCAGCAAAGGCCCTTGTCCAGTCGAAGAAGCTCCCCGCGGTCTGGTCAGCGAACTTGCTCGCGGTCTCGTTGATTGACTCCTGGTAGAGGGAGAGGTTTGAGACCTCCGTCGCCAGGGCGTTGATGACGCTCAGGACGAATACCAGGAAGATCAGAAAGATGATCGATATCGAGAGGAGGGCAGAGATCCGCTTTTTGCCGGTGAGGCCGAAGAGGCGCGAATAAACCGGGTGGAGGACATAGGCGAAGAAGAAGCTCAAAAGTATCGTGGTTATGAAGTCCTTGGTGACGTAAACGACCCCCACGACAGCAAAGGCCAAAATCGCCGCCGACATCCATAGGAACCGGTTCTTTGAGTCCATGCTCTGCGTTTTTGTTTGATTGTTTAATATATAGATCTTTCTGTTTGTTCAATACCATGCGGTCGCATGATCTTCGCGCCGCGTGGCTCCTGCTCAAGCATTAAGGACTACCTACCTTCTCCTTCAGATAATCCGCTACCTTGTGCCAGAGCTGAATACCTATTATACACCCAACGAGATTTTAACCCGCTCCATCAGAAATTATTTTTATAAAATCAGTGCATTTATTTCGTCCTGAATTGGCAGTAACATAGATTATAGAGGAATTGGATTTTATAAGTTCCTCCCTAGATATCAGCTTTATGATTATTTCACCCTCATTGAAATCAAGATCGCAGTCCGGATGGCTTGAGATCTGGATGTCCTCGGACTCTATGCATTTTCTTTCCCCAGTGGCATATCCCCATTCTACAGTAAGCTGATCTATCTTTATACCTTTATTTTCAATATTTATTATATATTCTTTGGTTGAGTTATCGAGATACAGCTCAGGTGGATATACATCGACCAACGGGGAGTTACATAAAAATAATACAAATATTATGGAGATTACAGTGAAGAGCGGCAGGAGTACTATATAAATAACGATGGCCGTTGTTTAGGTGTTGTTTGGGTCCAGATATACTCAAAATAACTATATTAACTTATTTCCTTCTTCGTATAAGATGTTTTCCCCATTTATTCCGGGTGCGCAGATAGTCACGAATACTCCGACCTTGAAGATCGGGGATGGAACCCTCGCCCGTTTTTCGGCTCGTTTAAATCGATAAAACATTGTGACTGCTCTCAGGGGAAAACGAAAGCAGAGTCATTCGTGTAGATCAGGGAATCTGGGCAACGAAGATTCGGAGATTTCTGAAATCCGCACACAATTTGTTTAAGCCAGACGCATCCGCATCGAATTCTGCTTTCTTCTATCTCGTCCTCTAAAAGGAGATCTCATTCCTCTTGACCCCCTCCATGACCGCACCTTCCAGGTTTGCAGACCTCAGGTTCGCCCGAGATATGTCGGCCCCCGTTAGATCCGCTCCCGAGAGGTCGGACCCTTCCAGGTCTGCGCCGCTGAGATCGGCACCGACTAGCTCAGCTCCCCTCAAATTCGCCCTGCCTAGCTTCGAACGGATGAGCTTCGCTCCCGAGAGGTCGGACCCCAAGAGGTCGGACCCGACGAGCTTTGCCATCCTGAGGTCGGTCCCCCGCATCATCGCGCCCCGGAGGTCGGCCCCCGAGAGGTCTGCTCCGGCCAAGGTCGCTTCGCTGAGGTCCGCTCCAGCAAGAGAGAGGAATCTCAAATCTTGGCCCTTCAGCTCGGCCCTGACGAGCTTCGCCTCCCGGAGGTCCGCTGCCTCAAGGATGGAGCCCTCGAACTTGGCCTCGCTGAGCTCAGCGCCAGCCAGCTTCGCCCCGGTGAGGTCGGCTCTGACGAGCTTTGCCCGACCAAGATCGACGCCCGAAAGCCTCGTCCCTCTCAGGATCGCTCCCATCAGGTTTGCGCCCTGGAGGTTAGCACCCTCAAGGTCCATCCCGCTGAGGTCAGACCCCTTGAAGTCCGGCCTCGCTTGAGGATTCTCGATTCTCCATCGGTTCCAAACTGCTGGGCCCTTCTTGAGAGAATGGACGTGTTCTGGATTTGCCATTAAGCTTGACCTCCGTTCGAAGCGTTCGAGTAAGATCATCTTCAAGTTAAAAAAGGATAGCAGGACCAGGGTCGAAGCGAAGACGGTTCGGGTCGATATACGGATCGCAAAAATAGGGAGATATCACCACCCAACCCTGGCCCGGACGAAGTGGGCCACCTCCTCCGACTTGGGCCGCTCGAAGACCTCTTCCGGAGAGCCCAGCTGGACCAGCTCGCCTCCGACGAGGACGGCCACCCCGTCGGCGAGGCGGCGGGCCTGGTCCAAATCGTGGGTCGCCATCACTACCGCAAGTCCTTTCTCCCTGGCCCCCCGGATGAGGCCCTCGATCGTCTCCGCCGTCCTGGGGTCGAGGTTCGCCGTAGCCTCGTCCAGGAGGAGGAGCTCGGGCTCGGTGACGAGAGCCCTCGCCAGGGCCACCCTCTGGGCCTCGCCGCCTGAGAGGCTGAACGCCCTTCTCTTCTCGTAGCCGGATAGACCCACGTCCCTGAGGGCGGCCCTCACCCGGTCCCGAAAGGCAGAACCGGATACTCCCCTTATTTTGAGGCCGTAGGAGACGTTCTTCTCGACGGTGAGGTTGAACATCGAGGGCTTCTGGAATACCATGGCCATCCTCCTCCGGGCAGAAAACCGCGCCCTCTCGTCTTCTGTTACGTCGACTCGATCGAAGAAGACCCTCCCCTCGTCGGGGTGGTCGAGGAGGTTGAGGACCCTGAGGAGGGTGGTCTTCCCCGAGCCGGTGGGGCCGATGATCGCCAGGATCTCGCCTTTTCCCACCTCGATGGAGACGTCCTTCAGAATATCGGCTCTGCCTCGCCTCGCCCAGACCCCTCTCGCCTCGATCATGCCCACCAGTTCCCCTGGACCCTGTTGACGAGGAGGTTGACGATGAGGGATATGGAGACGAGGATTATCCCGAGAGCCATCGAGAACTCGATGTCGCCCCGGGAGGTCTCAAGAGCGATCGCCGTCGTCAAAACCCTGGTGTAGCCCCGGATGTTTCCTCCGATCATCATCGCCACCCCCACCTCCGAGAGGGCCCGGCCGAATCCGAGGAGGATCGCCGCCAGCATCGCGGCCCTCGCCTCTCTCATGATGGTGAAGATCGCCTGGAACTTCGACGCGCCGAGAGAGACGGCGGTGTCCCGGACGGCAGGTCCGACGCCGCTGAGGGCGGCGATGGTGAGGCCCGTCATTATCGGCGCGATCAGGATCGTCTGGCCGATCACCATCCCCCCGGGGGTGAAGAGGAGGCCGTAGCTTCCGAGGGGCCCAGATCTCGCCAGGAGAAGGAAGACGACAAGGCCGACGGTGACCGTCGGGAGGCTGTAGAGGGTCTGGATGAGGTTCACGACGGCCCGTTTTCCCTTAAAATTGTGAAAATGGATGAGTCCGCCGAGGGGGACGACGAGGATGGTGGCGATGGCCGTCGATGTCACGGCGATGGCGAGGGACCTCGCCGTTATCTCGACGACCGTCGGGTCGAGGGCCAGGATCAGCTCCACCGCCCTCACAAGCCCCGCCGCGATCTCATCCAATATGCTTCACCCGAGTTCTCGCTAGGTTTCGATCGAATTTATGATCTTTCTTTCAGGCCTCTGCCTGGATGCAGTAATCCTCGGCCAGAGTCAGAGCACATTCGTCCCCGGTGCAGCCGATCAGCTCGCAGTTTCCTCTCGCTGGGTTGAATAGCGGCTTTCCGATCGTCTCAGTCCCGTACTCGGCGATCAGATCCTGCCCCTCGTCAGAGACCAGGTAGTTGACGAAGTCGGCTGCCATCTCGCAGTTCGTCTCGGAAAAGGCGGCGGGGCTCACGGGGATCGCTGCGTAGACGTTCAGGAGAACGTCGCCCTCCTCGATGATGGGAACCAGGTCGAGATCGGTTCGATATGCTGCGAAGGTGGAGGTATCGCATAGGGTGTATCCCTGCATTTCGTCTGTCATCCGCAGGGTCGGACCCATCCCCTGGCCAGCTTCCACGTACCAGGTGTTGTCAGGAGTTGCGACCTCTTCGTAGTCGATGCCGGCTCTATCCCAGAGGATCTTCTCCCGAGCGTGGGTTCCAGAGTCGTCGCCCCTGGAAACGAACCTGACCTCGTCGGGATTCTCCATACCCTCCTCCATGATCGTCTTCATCGCCTCGGAGGGGGTCATCCCCGCGATCCCGGCGGGATCGTCCTCGGGGCCGACGATAATGAAGTAGTTGTAGGCAAAACAGGTCCGCGATAGGCCGTAACCGTCTTCGATGAACGTCCTCTCCCTCGCCACGTCGTGGACGAGGATAAGGTCGGCTTCACCCCTCACTGCGCGCTCGATCGCGATCCCCGTCCCGCCGGAGACGGTCCGGACGTCGACGTCGTACATCCCTTCGAAGATCTCTTCCATCTCGTCCAGAAGGCCGGTATCGTAGAGGCTCGTGGTCGTCGAGATTCTGAGCACACTTTCCTGGCCTTCGATGGCCTCGTCGTCTGCAGTCGCCGCGGTGCAGACGAGGACGAGGATCAGGGCCAGACCCGATATTCCCAGATATCTTCCCTTCATAAAGATCGATAGTTAAATGGAAACGGTTACTATAAAAGGCTATGTTAGTGCTTTCGGGATGAGAGAGCTCGTGTTGGCGGATCACGAAGTAGACCAACGGCAAGAAGATCATCTATCAAGAAAGATCGCGCACATTAGCAGAACTGGCCCAAATGGCTCAACCGTTTTCATACTTCTGGGGATTGGCGTTCTCATCGATCGGTCCTGTCTTTCTCGGATCGCATCTTTTTCTCACCCTGGATAATAGATGGTCAGGTCCCTCTTTATCTCTAATTTACTGCTTACGATCATTTGGACCTTTCCTCCCCTTTCTCGACCGCCTTCACCAATCCATACAGCATCTCGTTCGCCGGCGCCGCTATCCCGTGCCTTTTCGCGAGATTCAGAACGTATCCGTTGATGGAATCGATCTCCGTCCGCCTCTCTCGGAGGACGTCCTGGAGCATGCTGGAGGTGTTGGCTGCCGTATTTTCGGCGACGGTCCGGACGAACTTTATAACTTCCCCCCCATCGAACTTCTGCCCCTCCTTTTCGGCGACGGCGACGCACTCTCCGACGATCTTCTCGACGACCGGCGCCAGATGCGGAGAAAGGACGACCCCGTTCGTCTCTCTCGTCAGGGCCGTTATCGGGTTTATGACGGCGTTGGCGAAGAGCTTCATCCACTGCTGAGCCTTGAAGTCCTCAGCGAACTCCGCGAGAAAGCCCTTCTCGGCAAGCCTGGCCCCGATGAACCGCTTCAGCTCATCGCCCATCCCAGCCTCAAAGACCGTCTTCCCCCTCCCCTTCAGCTCGATCCTCCCGTCCTCAGAGAAGACGACGCCGACGGAGGTGATCCCCTCAAAGATGCGGTCGTCGGGGAGGCAGAACCTTTCCCGGTTTCCCATGCCGTTCATCAGGAGGACGAACTCGGCCTCCACAAGCTTTCCATCCAGGAGGCCCGACTTTCTCAATTCCGTCAAGACCGCCGGGAGGGCGTGGGTCTTGACGGTGACAAAGACGACCTCGGGAGCGAACTCCGATTTATCGAGCTCATCGAGGTTGGTGAAAGTGTGGCTGAACCGGATGGGGAGAGGTCTTTCTCCTTCGGCCAAAGCGATTTCGAGGCCTCGTTCTTTTATCGTCTGGATGTGGCCTCTTCTTCCCAGAAGGGCCACGTTCTCAACGATGGCGGATCCCGTCCCCTTCTCATTCCCCTCCAACACCACTTCTGAGAGGAGGTAGCCAAATAACGAGCCTATCGCCCCAGCTCCGTAGATCAATACCTTTGCCATGAGATCGCTTCTGCGTATGTTTTTGCTGCCGGGAATGGCGGCAAGAACCGCTTTAAAGTACGACTTTTATTTATATATCCCCCTCCGCCCCAAGTCCGCCCGGTCTGACGAACCAAAACTCAGATAAGAATCAAGAGCGATACCTCTCAGAAGAGAGGTTGAGATGAAAGTTGCTGTGGCACAGCTCAATCCGGTGGTCGGAGACGTCGAGGGCAACCTTGAGAGGGCCGTCGAGACCCTCGCCCGATTCGAGGGCAAGGCCGACCTTTTGATATTTCCGGAGCTATTTTTGGCCGGCTACCCCCCGAGGGATCTCCTCAAAAGGGCGAGCTTCATCCGAAAGGTCCAGATCGCCCTCAACCGGCTCGTCGAGGTCTCGAAAGAGCTTCCGAGGACCGGCATCGTGATCGGGGCCCCCGTTTCCACCGGTAAGGACGAAGGGGCGGGCCTCTACAACTCCGCCTTTCTGATCAGCAAGGGGGAGGTTCTGGCCTGTCAGCACAAGTCTCTTCTTCCGACCTACGACGTCTTCGACGAGACCAGGTACTTCGACCCTGCCCCCGAGATCAGCGTCGCGCCCTTCAGGGACCAGGTCCTGGGGATCTCGATCTGCGAGGACGCCTGGAACGATCCAGCCCTCTGGCCCACTCGGCTCTATTCCTTCGACCCCATCGAGGCCCTGGCGAAGATGGGCGCAACCCTACTCATAAACATCTCAGCCTCGCCCTTCCACCTGGGAAAAGAGCGGGTCCGTTTCGGCCTCATTCAGAGGCACGCCAGAAAATACGGGACGCCCTTCGTCTACGTCAACCAGGTGGGGGGCAACGACGAGCTGATCTTCGACGGGAGCAGCCTCTGCATCGACGGAAACGGAAACGCCATCGAGATATTCCCATCCTTTGAGGAGACGGTGGGGATCGCGGACCTTTCCGTCCAGGGAAATCCCGATCTCCAGCCGGCCGATGACGAGATCGGGTCCCTACGAAAGGCGCTGGTCCTGGGAATCCGGGACTATGCGATAAAGTGCGGCTTCTCGAAGGCCGTGATCGGCCTCTCGGGCGGGATCGACTCCGCCGTCACCTGCTGCCTGGCCGCCGAGGCCCTGGGGGGATCGAACGTCATGGGGGTATCGATGCCCTCGCCCTACACCTCAACGGAGAGCAGAGACCTCTCGATAAGGCTCGCCGATAACCTCGGGATCGAGTTCGAGGAGATCTTCATATCCGAGATTTACAGATCCTACGTCGAGTCCCTGAAGGACCATCTCGGCCTGGCCTGGGGGGTGGTGGACGTCACCCTCGAGAACATCCAGGCGAGGATACGGGGAAACGTCCTCATGGCCATCTCCAACAGGTTCGGCCACCTCGTCTTATCCACCGGTAACAAGAGCGAGATCGCCATCGGCTACTGCACCCTTTACGGCGACCTGAGCGGAGGGCTTGCAGCCATCTCCGACGTCCCCAAGACGATGGTCTACAGTCTCGCCGGACAGATCAACCGAAAGGGCGAGATCATCCCCGCCGAGATCATCAGAAGGCCGCCCTCGGCGGAGCTGAAGCCCGACCAGAAAGACCAGGACACGCTGCCTCCTTACGACCTACTCGATTCCATACTCCATCAATACGTCGAGGAGGGGCTCTCGGCGAGGGCGATCATCGAACTGGGATTTGACCCCGAGATCGTGAACTGGGTGGCCTGGGCCGTGAAGAGGAACGAGTACAAGAGAAAGCAGGTTCCTCCCGGCCTGAAAGTGACCACCAAGGCCTTCGGGACGGGAAGAAGGATGCCCATCGCCGCCAGGTACGAGGACTGATCGTCATCCGGGGGGGAATTTCTCTGTTATCCAATACAAGATCGGCGATGTTCTCGGGGCGAGTGGCAGAGAGAAGGCCGAAGACCAGCATATATGCAGATCTTCAAAGATGAGCGAGAAGGCAAGCGCCGCCAGATCCTCAAGTGGGATCTCTTTAAGACACACCACCTCCGAAAAACATTTTATACCTTTATACGATAATAATTATAGTGCTACTCCAAAAGATTGAAACTAACCGTCGATATCCAGAGGCTCATCTATTGGCCAAATAAGTATTATTTCTTGGGTTCAGCACTATAATTAACGAGGCCACTGCTCACCGCCTCCAATCCCTTAACTCCCCCTCTTTCATACCCCTCGCCCACGATAACCGAAGACCCCTCCCAGAAGATGGCGGCCCTGGTGGTGGCGGTGACCAGATCCTTGCTCACCCCTTTCATAGGGTCCTCTGTGA
>Ga0209203_1000064_pt1 | contig 89356 bp, 80 predicted proteins | sample AD_UKC109_MetaG_FD_184423 | JGI IMG/M metagenome (GOLD analysis project Ga0209203, IMG submission 184423) | Active sludge microbial communities of municipal wastewater-treating anaerobic digesters from Hong Kong - AD_UKC109_MetaG (SPAdes)... | ecosystem: Engineered > Bioreactor > Anaerobic >... | reverse complement strand
ACCCAGGCCGATTATACCTGCAGTGTTTTCAGTTGATGCCCTTCTTGTTCGTTCCTGTCCTCCGCCGTGAAGCAGATTCCCTATCTTCACTCCCCTTTTGATATACAAAGCACCGGTTCCCTTTGGACCGTGGAACTTATGTGCTGTAAGTGACAGCAGATCCACATTGAGCTTTGATACATCAACGGGTATGTTTCCTATGGCCTGTACGGCATCAGTATGGAAAAATGCCTGATGATCCTTCAATCTTGCACCTATTTCAGCAATTGGCTGGATAGTTCCTATTTCATTGTTGGCCATCATTACTGACACCAGGATGGTATCTTCCCTGACTGCATCCATGATTTTACTGACATCTACTATCCCGTTGTTTTCAACAGGAACATATGTTACTTCAAAACCTTGTTTTTCCATATATTCAAAGACATGGAGTACAGCATGGTGTTCTATGTTGGTGGTTACCATGTGCCTGCCTTTGTCCTTGTAGGCATCAGCTATACCCTTGATAGCCCAATTGTCAGACTCACTTCCTGACCCCGTGAAATAGATTTCATTGGGTTTTGACCCTATTGCAGCGGCAACCCTGCCCCTTGCTTCCTCTATGGCCTTCCTTGCGTCCCTTCCTATGGAATATATGGAAGACGGATTGCCGTAACCGTTCTGAAGCCATGGCATCATTTCATTAAGGACATCCGGGTCCAGGCTTGTTGTTGCAGCATTATCCAGATAAATCAATTTACTCATATGTTTTCTCCTCCTTTATTGATACCCTTGCAAATGTCATGTATTCAGGAATTATTCCGGTAATTCTTCATTATCACCGTCGTCCCCGGAGATATTCTTTCTTTTGTTGAATATGAATAAATAAAGCATAATAAGCAGTACATACAGTCCGAGCGAAATTGCTATCTGATACTGCCATATGAATAAGTTTACGATCAGAAGCACAAAAAGGATTGCTCCGATTCCCGCAAGTATTCTTTTTACAGCTTCTTTCTTTCTTCCATCCATTCCCTTATCTTCCTTTCATAACCGTTGTCAGTCGGTTCATAATATACCCTGTCTTTTATTTTGTCAGGCAAAAACTGCATGTTTACATAATTACCTTTGTAATCATGTGCGTATTTGTATCCATTTGAGTAACCAAGGTCCTTCATGCCGGGTACAGGCGCATTCCTGAGCCACATCGGCACTGTTCCCGTATCTGAACCGGCAATATCACCAAATGCTCTTTCAACTGCAGCATAAGAGGCATTGGATTTGGGACTTACTGCAACATATGCAGCGGCTTCAGCCAAAATTATCCTTGCCTCGGGCATACCTATCATTCTCACGGCTTCAGCTGCGGATTGTGCTACCACCAAGGCATTGGGATTCGCAAGGCCAACGTCCTCAGCAGCACATATCACAATTCTTCTTGCCAGGAAATTTATATCTTCTCCTCCGTATAGGGCCCTGGCCAGGTAGAAAACAGCTCCGTCAGGTGAGCTGCCCCGCATTGATTTGATCATTGCGCTTATATTGTCATAGTGTTCCTCACCGTTTTTGTCATAGCCCAGGGCCTTCTTCTGAAGACACTGCTGAATTGTATCAATTGTTATTGAAATGTATCCATCCTTGTCAAGGTCAGTAGTCAGCACGGCCAGTTCCAGCGCATTAAGGGCAATCCTGGCATCTCCTGATGAGAATTCACAGAGAAACATAAGTGCATCTTCATCAATGCGAACCTTTGATTCGCCGAAACCTCGTTTTTTGTCCTCCATAGCTCTTTTTAAAATGTTTTTTATATTCTCAGGTGACAATGGTTTCAGCATGAAGACCGAAGACCTTGAAATCAATGCTTTGTTGACCTCAAAGAAAGGATTCTCTGTTGTTGCTCCTATGAGAACTATGGTGCCGTCCTCCACTGATGGAAGCAGGGCATCCTGCTGTGACTTGTTGAACCTGTGTATTTCGTCTATGAACAGTACGGTTCTGCCTGCTGGATTCAAAAGGCTGCTCTTTGTCTCTGAAATTATCTTTTTTATATCTGCAACACCTGACGTGACTGCATTTATCTTCTCAAAATTGGATTTTGTCGTCGTAGCTATGATCCTTGCAAGTGATGTCTTCCCCGTTCCGGGCGGTCCATATAGTATGACCGGACGTATTCTGTCAGCTTCAATCATTCTTCTCAGCAATGATCCCCTGCCGACGATATCATCCTGTCCCTCGAATTCATCAAGGGAGGCAGGGGTCATGCGAAAGGCAAGCGGTTTCTTTTTGAAGTTTTCATCAAAATCATTCATATTCTATCCCTGGTACAAGGGGAATCTATCCACCAGTTCGGCAACTTCTTCCATGGCAGTACTCCTGTAACCTTCAAAATCGGTCAGGGTCCTGTAAATGATTGAAGCAATTGTCTTCATCTCATCCTTTCCCATTCCCCTGGTTGTAACTGCAGGCGTACCCAGTCTTATTCCACTGGTAACCAGGGGGCTTTTTGTGTCATATGGGATTCCGTTCTTGTTGCATGTGACATTAACTTCATCAAGCCAGAACTGTGCCTGTTTGCCTGTTACATCAATGTTTGTAAGGTCAACAAGCATCAGATGATTGTCCGTTCCACCCGAAACAAGGTCAAGGCCATTGTCAAGAAGCCCCTGTGCAAGGAATCCTGCGTTTTCAACTATTCTTTTTTGGTATGCCCTGAACTCAGGCTGCAGTGCTTCCTGAAAAGCAATTGCCTTTGCCGCAATTATGTGCATCAACGGTCCTCCCTGTGTACCCGGGAAAACAGCACTGTCTATCTTCTTTGCATGTTCTTCCTTGCAAAGAATCAACCCTCCCCTTGGCCCTCTCAGGGTTTTATGTGTAGTGGAAGTTACAAAATCAGCATACGGTATGGGATTGATATGCAATCCTGCGGCAACAAGCCCTGCAATATGAGCCATATCAACCATAAGGTATGCACCGCACTCCCTTGCAATATCAGAAAATACAGCAAAGTCTATTTCGCGGGAATAAGCACTTGCACCTGCGATGATCATCCTTGGTCGTTCCTTCAGGGCAATGGTCCGCACCTCATCATAGTCTATCCTTGAAGTCTTTCTATCAACTCCATATGATACAATCTCAAAATATCTGCCTGAAATATTCTTTGACATTCCATGGGAAAGATGACCTCCGCATGCAAGATCCATGCCAAGGACCTTGTCTCCGGGTTCCAGGACCGTAAAGAACACGGCAAGATTTGCCGAAGCTCCGGAATGAGGCTGTACATTCGCGTGGTCAGCTCCGAACAGTTTCTTTGCCCTGTCCCGCGCCAGATCCTCAGCGACATCTACAAATTCACAGCCTCCGTAATATCTTTTACCGGGATATCCTTCAGCATATTTGTTGGTAAGGGGCGTGCCCATTGCATCAAGCACCGCTTCACTTACAAAATTCTCACTCGCAATCAGTTCTATGTTTCTACGCTGTCTGCCTACCTCGTTTTCAATGGCCTTTGCAAGTTCAGGATCGACCTTTTCAATCAAATCAAGTCTGTACATACCTATACCTTATCCTTCCTCATTTTCCGGAGCATATCTGAATCCCCGGGAAACATTTCGCAGAGAATTTCAATCTCCTTGAAATCCAGTCCGCGTTTTTCAATCATATCAGGACGCATTTTCCATGTGATGGCAAGGCTCTCACGCCTCCTGAAATCATCTATCATTGCATGATTGCCGGATAACAGGACTTCAGGAACTTCCATGCCCTCAAAGACTTCCGGTCTTGTATACTGAGGGTATTCCAGCAACCCGTCGTAATGTGAATCCCTTGAAAATCCATTTTCATTGCCAAGTACACCCGGCACAAGTCGTGAAACGGAATCAATGACAATCATGGCGGCAATTTCACCGCCTGACAGAACATAATCCCCTATGGAAAGTTCCTCATCCGCAATCATTTCTGATATTCTTTCATCCATGCCTTCATATCTTCCGCATACAAGTGTTATGCTGTCATATTCAAACAACTCAAGGCATTTTTCCTGGTCCAGCAATCTGCCGCGCGGAGAGAGTATTATGGTTCTGCCCGGATTACTGATACTTCTAAAGGCATCAACCACAGGCTGTGCGGTCATAAGCATGCCGTCTCCCCCGCCATAGGGATAATCATCGGTATTCTTATGTTTGTTTGCAGAAAAATCCCTTATGTTGATCTTGTTCAGCGAGATAAGGCCGCTGTCGATTGCACGACCTATAACACCTGTTTCAACAGGTGCGAAAATTTCCGGGAATATTGTAAGGACATTAAAAATCAATACCCTCCACCAGTCCTTCCGGCAGAACAACGTCTATCCTTCTTCCGACGACATCGACGTTACGGACTACGGATTTAATTGCAGGAATCAGTATTTCTTCTCCTGATTCAGAAGTAATTTCATAAACATCATTGGCTCCGGTCTGCATTACATCGCTTAGTGTTCCCAATGGTATTCCTTCGTTGTAAACCAGGCAACCAAGCAGATCCCTTATATAGTAATTGTTTTCACTGAGCGGGGTTGCATTCCTTCTGTCTATGAAAAGGAGTTTTCCTCTCTGGAGGTCAGCTTCTTCCCTTGTATTGAACTCCCTGAACTGTACAACAAGATATTTGCCGCTCAGTTTCAGGGATACAGCTTCAAGCTTCCTTCCGTCAGAATAAAAGTGTTTGATTCCAAGGAGGTTTGCAGGGTCATCAGTGAAGGTGAAAACCTTGAGTTCACCTTTCAGACCGTGCCCCCCTGCAATTTTTCCTATTTCAAACCTGTCATCCATTTCAATCCGTCAGTCAACGATTTCAACAAGTATATGCTTGTTTTCCTTAATTGCATATGCCTTCATAAGGGATCTTATTGCCTTTGCAATCTTTCCCCTCTTGCCGATTATCCTGCCCATATCGTCATCAGCTACATGCACTTCCAGAATAGTATTGAGTTCTTCCTCGATTACATTGATCCTGACATCATCAGGATTGTCAACAAGGGCCTTGATTATCATCTCAAGTAATTCTTTCATTTCTCCCACCTAACTGATGATGCCGTTTTTCTTGAGCAATGCCTTTACAGTATCAGTAGCCTGGGCACCCTTGGCGATCCATTCATTTACCTTTTCGGCATCAACGTTGAATACACTTGGATTTCCCATCGGATCATATGTTCCGATTTCCTCGATGAATTTTCCGTCACGCGGTGACCTGGAATCAGCAACGACCACCCTGTAAAAAGGACTTTTCTTTGCTCCCATTCTTTTCAATCTGATCTTGACCAATTTGTTTTCCTCCTGCTTTGTTTAATAATATCAAAAAGGTAATTTGAAACCTTTCATTGATTTCCTGTTGTTTTTCATGCCCTTGAACATCTTCTTCATGTTATCAAAATCCTTGACAAGTTTGTTGACACTCTGGATTGTATTCCCGCTGCCTGCTGCTATTCTTTTTCTTCTTGAAGCATCCAGAATCCTGGGATTGTTTCTTTCAGCCTTTGTCATGGACTGTATTATTGCCTTGGTCCTTCCTATCTGTTTTTCATCTATCTGCAGACCCTTCAGCTGAGCCTTGTTGATGCCGGGCATCATACCGAGCAGATCCTCAAGGGGACCCATTTGTTTCAATTGTTCCATCTGTGCCAGGAAATCATTCAATGTGAAACTTGCATCCATGAGTTTCTTTTCCATTTTTCTGGCATTTTCAATGTCAACATTTTCCTGGGCTTTCTCAATCAGTGAAAGGACATCTCCCATACCCAGTATCCTTGAGGCCATCCTGTCGGGGTGGAAAACCTCCATGTCATTCATCTTTTCGCCTATGCATGCAAATTTAATTGATTTTCCTGTAACAAATTTAACTGACAGTGCAGCTCCGCCCCTTGTATCACCGTCAAGCTTAGTCAGGATTATACCGCTGATCTCCATGTTTTCATTAAAGTGCTGTGCTGCGTTTACAGCATCCTGTCCGGTCATTGAATCAACAACCAGCAATGTTTCACGGGGATTCACTGCCTTGCTTATGTCAATCAATTCCTTCATCATATCCTCATCGATGTGAAGTCTTCCAGCTGTATCGACGATAAGTATGTCATATCGTTCCTTTTTGGCAATATCCAGTGCATTTTTTGCAATTGCAACAGCATTTTTCGAGTTTTCATGATAAACCCTTATATCAAGCTGGTTTCCTATGGTAATGAGCTGCTGCACAGCTGCAGGTCTGTGAATATCACATGCAGCCATCATGACCTTCTTACCCTGTTTCCTGAGATGGTTTGCAAGCTTTCCGCATGTGGTGGTCTTTCCCGTTCCCTGCAATCCGCACATCAGTACAACAGCGGTGCCGCTTCCAGATATTTTAAGTTCATCGGTTTCACCGCCAAGGAGCTTAATGAGTTCTTCATGGACAATCTTTATTATCTGCTGACCCGGGGTCAGGCTTTTCATTACATCTGCTCCGGAAGCCTTTTCAGATATATCATTGACGAAGGATTTAACAACCTTATAATTGACATCAGCTTCAAGCAGTGCCATCTTAAGCTCGCGGCTTATTGCCTTGATATCACTTTCAGTGACCCTTCCCCGGCCCCGGAGCCCCTTTATTATATTTTCAAGCCTGGATGCCAAACCTTCAAAAACTGCCATCTATCCTTCTGTAATCTTTCTCAGATATCCAATGGCAGCATCTGTGTTGCCATTTATGATTTCTTCCATTGCCTCTTTTGCTATCCTGCGATTGTTCAGTGTACGTTCAGAGAGCTTCAGCTTTTCCTCGTATTCCATAAGCCTTGCTGCGGTCCTTGTTATGATATCATGGACTCCCTGCCTTGTAATATCAATCTCAGCTGATATCTCAGCCAGTGAAAGATTGTCATTCAGATACATGTCAAGTACAGTACGTTGTCTCCTGGTCAGGAGACTTTCGTAGAAGTCGTATAACAGTCCTATCTTTATAATATCAATCATTCCACACCTGTAAAGTATTATTGCTTGTCATATTATAATCCAGGCAGTAGCATTTGTCAAAGAATTTATATCAAACATCATTTTATGCAACTGAAAAAGCCTGCCTTCCGGCAGGCTTTGCTGACTATTCGCCAGGAGCATCACTGTACAAAGTGGGAATCTTTATTACCTGTCCGACCCTTATAAGACTCGGATCTGTTATGCTCTCATTGAAGGCTACAATCTCTGCAACATGGTTTGAATCACCATCATAGAACAGTGCACTTATCTTTGACAGTGTATCCCCTGCCTGGACAGTATACTCAATATATGCGGGAGGAAGTGTCGGCTCAGGTGTAGGTTCCGGAGTAGGTGTGGGTGTTGGTTCCGGTGTTGGTTCCGGAGTAGGTGAAACCGTTACAGTAGGAGTAAAAGTTACTTCAACTGTCTGCTTGTTTTCTGTGAATATAAGTTTCAAAAGTGCCATCATACCCCAGACTATACCGGCCATAAGAGCCAATACAACTATGATACTGACAAACCTTTTCAAATATATGTTCATTCTTCTTTTCATAAATAAAGGCCTCTTTTTGTTTACTTTATTGAATTCACCGCTCAATCCCGGAAAACTGAGCTTACTCTTATATGAATCCTTTTCAATTTCCTTTGTATGTTTTTCGTCACGATATATTCTATCATCTTTTTTGTCTGTTTCATCAACTTTTTCTTCTTCGTCCGGCAGATCTTCTGAATCAATGACAGGTTCATCATCAATCTCCTCAGATTCATCTTCCTTTTCCTTCTTCGCCCTGAATATTGATGCAGCAGCAGAGAAAATCCCGCGTGATTCCGGTTTTACAATGGTTTTTGGAGTTTCCTCTTCGTCATATTCTTTTTCGTCAACAGGGATTTTTGTTGTTTCCGGTTCCAAGGCCACTGTAAGATGTTCCTTTTCCTCACTCTTTTCAACCAGTTCATCGGTGTTTCTGGTGGCATCTATCCTAAGTACCATTACAATGAAATTATCTGAAACTCCATGCATCCTTATCTTTTCCACAGCACGCCATGCGGTTTCTTCTGCATCAAACTCCTTTTGCATCATGTTTGTTATGCTTTCATTGTCAATCTTTGTATTTGCATTGGTCGTTGCAAAGATGAACATGTCACCCGGCAGTATACTGTCGGAGTCATATTCCTTTACTACATCCGCTGCAGGTGAATATGCACCCTCCCTGGCTGTAATTGACTCTGTTGCCTTTATACTTCCTCCCGGAAAGAGATTCTCCACCTTTCCTTTTCTTATCCTGTATATGGAATTGTTATTTGTTGAAACTGCCTTCAGCCTGCCGTCAGTGATTATCAGACCTGTGAACAGCTTATCCTTTGAGAATTCTATTTCATTCTCTCCGGAAACTCCGTATATGAAATCATATGTTCCTTTTATACAGTTTACAAATCCGTTTATTTTCTCATCGCTGTCCATGCCCGGGAATTTCTTATGGAATCTCTTTAGCTCTTTTTCAACCCCCACCAATGTGTTGCTCTGTTCAATCAGGCATTCCATGTTTTCACTCAGCGAAAAAAGAAAATCGGAACCCATGTCAGTCCTTGAGAACTGCAGGTTGCCGACCTTGTCAAGATTGCTTATTTTTCCATTTGCAAAAAAATTCAGTTTCTGATGTTTAACCTGATCGCTGGCTACTGCAGTTATGCTTACTATGGCTTCGTGCATTGAACCAACCTCCTCTTTTGTGAAATATTACGCTACTATATTATCATTTTCATCAGCCATTAACAATATGTTTATGAACAGGGGTTCAGGTCATTCCCATATCCTGCCGATATTATTTCCGATTCAACTGCACCATCCTATTGAACGAAGTATCATTTCCACTGTTTCATTTGACTGCCTTTCTGACATGTTCTCTGTATTGACTATGAAATCAGCTATTTTGAAATAATCTTCCCTGTCCATCTGAAGGGACATTCTTTTCATTGCTTCCTCCCTCGTGAAACCATTCCTTAGTGCAAGTCTTTCCAACTGTACCTCAGCAGGACAATCAGTGGCTATTATATAGTCGCAGACATCAATGAATCCTTCATCTACAGGAATAGGAACATCAAGGACATGATCCTCTTCATTTTCAATCTCCAGCCTATGCAATATTTCATGGGTTACATGGACATGTGTTATTTCATTGAGTTTTCCAAGGGACTCACGACTCTTTGTGATTTCTTCCAGGATTTTCTGTTTATCGAGGGTTTTGAAGTATTGAACTATCTGTGCCCTCATCTCAGGAGACTCATTGAAAAGTCTCTTATAAATGGCATCTGCATCATGCAAAACGAATCCCTTTGATTCAAATATCCTGGAAAATGTGCTTTTTCCTGTAGCAATCCTTCCGGTAATTCCTATAATGATGTTTCTCTTATTTTGTTTCATATAAAGAATTCCCTGTTCTGATATCAACTGTCAGGGGAACGGACAGTTCTACTGCACCTTCCATACTCTCTCTCAGCAAAGCTTCAATTGTTTCTACTTCATCCTTATGGGTTTCAACAACCAGTTCATCATGTACCTGAAGGATCAGGCGTGATTTCAATTTTGATTTCTTTATTTTGTAGTAAACATCATTCATTGCTTTTTTTATTATATCAGCAGCAGCCCCCTGTATTGGAGCGTTCAATGCAACCCTTTTTCCGAATTCCCTCAGATTATAATTCTTGCTTTCAAGCTCCGGTATATATCTCCTTCTGCCGAAAATTGTCTTTACATAACCGTTCTTAACAGCGAACTCAACTATTGATGTCATATAATCTCTAATTCCGGGATATTGATTGAGATATTCGTTTATGTACTCCCGGGCGGTTGGAACTGATACATTTATATCACCTGCAAGACTGAAATCAGATATACCGTAGATTATCCCGAAATTTACAGCCTTTGCAGCCCTTCTCATGTCTTTTGTTACAAATCTGTCATCAACACCGAATACCTTTGCTGCAGTCATAGTATGGATATCAATGTTTCCTTTGAAAGCAGCCTTCATTTCACTGTCATCAGATACATGGGCGAGTACCCTTAGTTCAATCTGTGAATAGTCGGCACTTGTCAGCAGGTAATCCTTGTTTTCAGGGATAAAAGCCCGCCGTATGTTTCTTCCAATTTCCGTTCTTACAGGCAGGTTCTGCAGATTCGGTTCAGTACTGCTGAGTCTTCCTGTTGCAGTAACAGTCTGCCTGAAATTCGAATGAATCCTCCCGTCACCGGCAATGGCCTTGACCAGTCCTGTTGTATATGTTGAACGAAGCTTGGAAAGTTTACGGAACTCAAGTATCAGTGAGGCTATCCTGTAATCCGGTGCCAGTTTCTCAAGGATTTCAGCATTTGTTGAAAAGCCGTTCTTTTTTTTCTTTCCATATGGCAGGTTCATATCTTCAAAGAGTATCTTTCCAAGTTGTGCAGGTGAATTAATATTGAACTGTGTTCCTGTTTCCTCATATATCTCTTTTTCCAATCTTTCTACGTCTATTTCTATTTCCTTCTGGAAGTTATCAAGGAATTCCCTGTCTGCCCTGAAGCCCAGGAATTCCATGCTTGCAAGGACTTCCATCAGCGGAAGTTCCACCTCTTCCAGCAAATCCTTCATTCCAAGTTCTTTTATCATTTCCTTCATGTGTATTTCCAGGAAATGTATTTTAGATGCCCTGGCAGCAATGCCGTTGTCTTCAGAAAAATCCATCCTGAGATACTTGTCAGCCAGTTCATCTACACCATAAGTATCCTTCAGTGCATCCACAAGATATGCTGCAGCTGCAGTATCAAATGCAGGTTTCGGAGGCTCAAGCCCATGCGAGAGAAGGGACAGGAAAAGACCCTTCAGATAATGCCCTTTGACAGATTCAAGCTTTGATGCCTCCTCAAGTATCCTCTGCCCTTCCGTAAGTATATATACATTGATGCCGTCGGCTGTGAATGCTGCCTCAGCCGGATTGCCCTTTTCATCCATCCTGCAGTAAACAACAGCTTCCTTTAAAACTGGTAATTCATCGGCTGAATGTACAATAATTTCAACTTTCCTTGCCTTTGAATCATCAAGCTTATATTTTTTTATGAATGAATTGAATTCAAGCTTCTTGAAAATCTCCAGAAGTCCTTCTTCATTGAGATTTCCGGGTTCCAGTTCATCCGGTTCAAGTTCAACCGGACAGTCGATGTAAATTCTTCCAAGTTCCCTGCTGAGAAAAGCATTTTCCCTGTCTTCCAAAAGCTTGTTTCTGATAGATTCAGATTTTATGTCATCAATATGCTGATATAGGTTCTCCAGATTTCCATACTCTGCAATCAGCGAAAGGGCTGTTTTTTCACCTATTCCACGAACTCCCGGTATATTGTCAGACTTATCCCCCATCAAGGCCTTGACCTCGATGAACAAACCCGGTTCAATTCCATAGTCTTTCAATACTGAATCCCTGTTGTATTCATTTACGATTGGGCTGCCCTTTGCTGTGGTGGGGATCTTTATTTCACATTTATCCCCTGCCAGCTGTATCATGTCCCTGTCACCTGTAATTACAACTACACTGAAGTCATGTGCCAAGGCCTTTTTCGCCATTGTTCCTATGATGTCATCTGCTTCATAGCCTTTTATTTCCATTCTTTTGATACCCATGTCATCAAGTATTTCCTTCATTATAGGCATCTGCATGGCCAGTTCATCAGGCATTTGTTTTCTTCCGGCTTTATAGTCCTTGAATTTTTCATGCCTGAATGTCGGATGTTTCATGTCAAAGGCAACCATTATATGAGTCGGTTCCTCACTCTTTTGAAATTTTTCATATGTATTCAGGAATCCGAATATGGCATTGGTGAAAATACCTTCTTCCGTTTGCAGCATATTCCTTCCGTACATTGCAAAATAAGATCTGTTTAGAATGCTGTTTCCGTCAATCAATAATAATTTCTTCATTTCTCTTCCTTTTCTGATATAAATAAAGGGATGTGCATCCACACCCCCATTATATCAGAATAAGTTACATTGATATCATTCGCCTGACAATGAAAGAATCCTTATGGTATAGCTCTTAAGCTCATCAGAAATCTGTGTTGATGCTACAAGATCAAGCCGTTGCTCAAGAGCAGTCACTGTTTCAGAAGGTATGTCTGCAAGAACATAATTGTCACCTTGTTCAGTGGCTCTGATTCCAAACTCCTTTAATAGTATGGCTGCAATATCGCCGGTATTGTAATTTGCAGTCACATAAAGTATATCCTGACTGCCTTCATATCCATAGGCTTCTTCAAGACTTGTTCCGCCGTCATTGACAGTTATAGAATTTGATCCCGCAAAGGCACTTGTGTTGAATTCAAAACCCCTGTCCATAAGCATATCAGCCGTAAAACCGGGTTCCACTGATTCAGGACCAAAAGCTTTGTCCGGAGCCGGAACAGGCGAAGGTGCCAGGTCTGCTTCACTTTCCGTTGCAGTAATATAATTTGACCCGGGACTGTTTCTCTGGGTATCATCTGCCATGCCCTGCTCTTCATTCGCGAACATCTCTGCACTTTCCTTCATGGTATTTCCTGTCAGGAACAGATTGTCGAAGAATATGAAACCAAGAGCCAGTACTAAACAGGCAGCAACCGCATAGGAAGCTATGTAAACCGGTCTTGGCATTCTTTTCGGTTTGACTTCGGTTTCAATGACCGCACTCTCCCTTACAGCCCTCATGATATCATCAGCAAGACCTTCAGGAGCTTTTACATTTATTCTGCCCAGGGCTTTCCTTATGCTCATCATGTCATTGTAATGACTGCGGCATTCATCACAGTTTTCCAGATGCGAAAGTACAATGGCCTCTTTTTCAGCATCAAGCAAACCATTGATCAAATCATCCAGATATTCAGTTTTATAACTGCATGCCCTTTGCATCGTCCGCTCCTTTATATATTTAACGCAGTCACTGCCCAAAAGTTCCTTCGTTTTTTAAAATTACCGCCAGTTTTTCCCTTGCCCTTGATATCCTTGATTTGACTGTACCAACGGGTAGTTCCAGCATCCTTGCTATCTCCAGGTAATCGTACCCCTTAATATCTGCAAGAATAAGTACACTTCTGTGTTTCTCTCCAAGGCTCATCAGTGCCTCCTGTAAAAGCCTGCCTGTTTCTTCCCGTTCCAGTAGTTCCTGTATATCTGCTGATTCATCAGCAATCTGTAAGACATATTCCCCGTCTTCTCCCTCGAAGCCGGTATCCATTGATACATAATTCCTGTGTTTCTTCTTTCTAAGCTCATCAATGCATGTATTCTTGACGATTCTATAAAGCCATGTTCCGAATGAACTTCCGAAGTTGAATTTCTTTATGTTCCTGAAGACCTTTATGAATGCCTCCTGTGTCATATCTGCGGCATCATGCTGGTTTCCCATAACACTGAATGCAACGGAAAAGGCCTTGTCCGAATATTTTCTGACCAGCACTTCAAAGGCATCATAATCTCCTGCCTGGCATTTGATTATCAGATTTTTCTCATTGTCTGCCAATGCCTGTCCTCCGATACTGCAGAAAAGGCCTGCACCTTGATTCTGCCCCTTTCTCTTCACATGATTTAGATTATAACCTACAACCTTTTTCTTTTCAATTTGTACTATCCCTGTGATATAATTTCTCCATGAAAATCCTCACTGTCATCGCAATCCTGTCAGCCAGGGTCACTACTTTTTTTCTACGTCTCCTTGGCAGAGGGGGCACATCGCTGCCCGGCCGGGTTGCCCTGTTCTTCCAGAGGAATCTCCTTGAAACTCTTTCATCAGGATATACGGTAATAGCAGTCACCGGTACAAATGGCAAGACAACAACTTCAAGGGTAATAGGAAATATACTTTCAAAGGCAGGGATTGACTTCTTCGAAAACAAATCGGGTGCAAACCTTCTTCCCGGCATCGCTGCTTCTTTTGCCATGGACTGCAGTATTTCCGGTAAACCGGGCCATGAATTTGCGGTCATTGAATGTGATGAGGCTGCCTTTCGAACTGCCGGACCTGCAATGAAACCTGCTGTTGTTGTTATAACCAATCTCTTCAGGGACCAGCTTGACAGATATGGTGAAATATCACATATGCTTACAAAGATCAGGGAGGGACTCCTTTCATGTCCCGGTGCCTCCGTAGTGCTCAACAGTGATGATTCACTCTCTTATTCAATTTCCGAATCCATAAGGAACAATCTTATAACTTTCGGCGTAAACGAAGCCCCTTATGGTTCAGATGATGACTTCATAAGTGATGCTCCATATTGTATAAGATGCAAGAATCCCTATTCCTATGGTTATAGAACATATGGTCATCTCGGTGACTTCAGATGCACTTCATGTGGTTATAAGCGTACTGCTCCGGATATAAGTGCCACAGACATAGAGATGAATTTCAGCGGCAGTGCCTTCATGCTTCATATGAAAGGCCAGGCTTTCGAGGTATGTCCGGCATTACCCGGAGCTTATAATATTTATAATGTTTTAGCCGCCGTCGCAGCAGTTTCACCATTCATAGATGATACCGCCCTGCTAGCCGATGGAATTGCCACCTTCGAAAGCGGATTCGGAAGGATGGAGAAAATACTCCTTGAAAATTTTCCTCTTACAATGGTTCTTGTCAAGAATCCCGCCGGTCTCAACCAGGTGATCAATTTTCTATCCTATGATGACAGCACCAAGATCCTTGTCATGATACTGAATGACAACTTCGCCGACGGAACGGATATTTCATGGATATGGGATTCAAACTTTGAAAAGCTTCATTCGTTCTCAGACCGTTTCTCTAAGATATATCTCAGCGGCACACGGGCTGAGGAACTTCTTGTCCGGTTCAAATATGCCGGTTTTGAACCTGATTTGATAACAGTTCAGAAGAATTACAGGATTCTGATTGAGGATATCGTACTCAGCAATACTGAAAAAACACCCGTCTTTGTTCTGCCTACCTACTCTGCAATGTTTGATTTCCGCGGTGTACTTGCACAGAAATATAAATTGAAGGAGTTCTGGAAGTAATATGGATAAACTAAATATCTGTCATCTATACCCCGATCTTCTTAATTTATACGGTGACAGGGGCAATATAATCTCCATGGTAAAGCGTCTTGAATGGCGTGGCATAGGTTCTGAAGTCATTGAGATTTCTGTTGGCATGGAATTCAATCCTGATGCATATGACATTGTTTTCATCGGAGGCGGGCAGGATTTTGAACAGGAAATACTGCTTCCGGATTTACTGGGGGAAAAAGCTTCAAACTTACGTCATGCAGTTGAATCAGATACTACCTTTCTTGCCATATGCGGTGGTTACCAGCTTCTTGGTTTGTATTATAAGACCTGGAACGGTCACCAGCTTGATTTCACAGGCGCCATTGATATATATACCATTGGAAACACAGACCGTATGATAGGAAATTTCATGTTTGAGACTTCCATTGACGGACAGGCATATGAAGTTGCAGGATTTGAAAATCATTCAGGTATGACATATCTTGGAGATAATGTAACTCCCCTTGGCAGAATCATAAAAGGTTACGGTAACAATGGTACGGACAGGACTGCCGGAGCCAGATACAGGAATGTCTTCTGTTCATATTCCCACGGCCCCCTTCTTCCAAAGAACCCCTTCCTGTGCGACCATATACTTCTTACTGCCCTAAGGGAAAAGTATGGTGATTATGAACTAAAGGCTCTGAATGATTCTGAAGAAACCAGCGCCCATGATGTCATGTGCAGAAGGCTTCGTTGATTCTTTTTTTAAAATCATTGATTGTTTCTTTGGCTGTCTCAGCCATTTTTTCTTTTCTCAGTCTCTTGTCCCTTATGAATTCCGAAGGACCGGTCATTATTCCGAAGTTGGCATTCATGGGCTGGAATTTTGAAACAGATCCATTTGATATATGATTTACCAATGCCCCGGTCATAGTTCTGCTGTCAGGTTCAGGCATATCCAATCCTGATGCATGAAGAGAAGCATATATTCCGGCAAGAATACCCGTTGCCGCTGATTCCAGATATCCTTCCACACCTGTCAGCTGTCCTGCGAAGAAAATGCGATGGTCATTCTTTAAACTCAGCCTGTTGTCCAGTAGCTCAGGAGAGTTTATATAGGAATTCCTGTGCATTACACCGAATCTTTCGATAACTGCATCATAAAGACCCGGAATCATTGATACCATCTTTCTTTGTTCATCAAATTTCAGACTGGTCTGGAAGCCCACAAGGTTATAAAGGGTGCCATCCTTGTTCTCTGCCCTCAGCTGTACTACAGCATGAGGCCTTTTACCTGTGGCAGGATCAATTATTCCGACGGGTTTCATAGGACCGAATCTTAAGGTATCGAAACCTCTTGACGCCATGACTTCCACGGGCATGCATCCCTCAAAAACTTTTTTATTCTCAAATCCATGTGGATTCACCCTCTCAGCCCCAAGCAGAAATTCAATGAAATCCATATATTGCTGCTCGTTCATGGGACAATTGATATAATCATCACCGCCCTTGCCATAGCGGGACGCCATGAAGGCTATGCCCATGTCAATTGAATCACTCCGTACAACAGGAGCGGCCGCATCAAAGAAAAACAGATTGGCACTTCCGGTTTTTTCCAATATATGATTGTAAAGAGCCCCTTCAGTCAACGGACCTGTTGCCACTATCCATATTCCTTCATCGGGAATCCGATCAATCTGCCTGCATATTGTTTCTATGTTATGGTGTTGTTTGATTTTATCTGTTATATATTGGGAAAATCCTTCCCGGTCCACCGCAAGGGCTCCCCCCGCTTCAACACGTGTTGCACGGGCAGCCTCAATCACAATTGAACCCATTGCCTCCATTTCAACCTTCAGCAGTCCAGAGGCATTTGTCTCTCCCATGCCTTTGAGTGAATTGCTGCAGACAAGCTCCGCGAAATTCGCATTTGAATGCGCTTTGCTCATTTTCAGGGGTTTCATTTCAAACAGCCTTACCCTGAACCCTCTGGAAGCAGCCTGATATGCTGCTTCGCATCCTGCGAGCCCTGCTCCGATGACATTAATCTCCTGCATCATCCTTCTCCGCTTTTTTCAAAGGTTCCGTGTAATCACATTCAGGATTGGGACATATCAAATGGGGTTTGTAATCAATCCGTCCCTTTGTAAGGAAAGTATTGCACTTCGGACAATTTCCCTCTGCCGGAAGATTCCATGAACTGAAATCGCATGTGGGATAGTTTTCACATCCTATGAACTTTCTCTTTTTCTTTGTTGTCTTAACAATGACCTTGCCGCCGCACTTGGGACAACTGTGACCTGTCTCATCCACCAGTTGCTTTGTGTTCTTGCATTCTGGATATCCAGGGCAGGCAAGGAATCTGCCGTAACGGCCTTCCTTGATAACCATGTTTCTGCCGCATTTGTCACATATTATATCTGTTTCTTCTACAGGCATCTTAACTCTTTCCAGATTATTGTAAGCATCATCGAGAATGCTGCTGAAGTCATTGTAGAAATCGGTAAGGACAGACACCATATCAGATGTTCCGTTTTCAATGTCGTCCAGCTTGTTTTCAAGGTCGGCGGTAAAGTTATAGTCAACAATATGACCGAACCCCTTTTCCATTACTTCATTTACTACCAATCCAAGTTCAGTAGGAAACAGAGTCTTTTTTTCCCTTTTTATATAATCCCTGGCGATAATAGTCGAAATGGTTGGTGAATATGTACTCGGCCTTCCGATTCCCTTTTCTTCAAGGGCTTTTACAAGTGAAGCTTCTGTGTATCTTCTCGGAGGCTGTGTAAATTTCTGTTCCTTTTGAATGTCATTGAGTATGACTTCCTCATTTTTTTCAAGTTCAGGAATATATGCTTCATCGACATCATCATTTCCTTCTCCGTTTGCAACATCATATACTGCCCTGAAACCATTGAAGACGATTATGCTTCCTGTCGATCTGAAAATGTGACCGTCGCATTTGAAGTCAACGGTGGTTACATCTGAAACAGACGGGGACATCTGGCTTGCAATGAACCTGTCAAATATAAGTTTATACAGCTTATACTGGTCATTCGTAAGGCTATCCTTTATTTCATTGGGAAGCATTGTAAGGTCGGTTGGTCTTATTGCCTCATGTGCATCCTGGGCTTTTCCCTTGGTCTTGTACACATTGAAAGCTTTCGGCGCATACTTTTCACCGAATTTATTTATTATCAGGTCACGTGCACTGTACTGCACTTCACTTGAAACCCTTGTTGAGTCGGTTCTCATATATGTAATGAGACCTACGCTTCCCTCTTTGTTTATGTCTACTCCTTCATAAAGCTGCTGTGCTACACTCATGGTTTTCTTTGTTGTGAAACCCAGTTTGTTGGATGCATCCTGTTGAAGTGTACTGGTCTGGAACGGAGGCAGCGGATATCTTTTTTTCTGTTTTTTGTTTATATCCTCAACAATGACAGGATTGCCTGATATGTCCGCCAGTATACTGTCAACTGATTCAATGTCGTTGAGTTCAATCTTCTTTGCATGACTTCCCACAGGACCCTGATATCTTGCACCAAAGGTCTGTTTCTCATTCTTCTTGGAAAGTATCAGAGCTAGATTCCAGTATTCCTTTGGTATGAATCCCTCTATTTCCCTTTCTCTTTCACATACCAGCCTTGCTGCAACAGACTGGACTCTGCCGGCGCTCAGACCCCGCCTGACTTTTTTCCAGAGGAGAGGACTGATCTTGTAACCAACTATCCTGTCAAGTATTCTTCTTGTCTGCTGGGAATTGACCATATTCATATCTATGGGTCTGGAATTTTCAATTGCCTTTCCCACAGCGGATTTGGTTATCTCGTTGAATGTTATGCGGCAGCTCCTGCTGCTGTCGATATTCAATATGTGGGCAAGATGCCATGAAATTGCCTCTCCCTCCCTGTCAGGGTCAGTTGCAAGAAAGACTGTCTCATAACCTTCGGCTTCAGCCTTGAGTTTTTTTACAAGTTCCTTTTTATCAGGCATTATTGAATAGGTCGGCTTGAAGTTCTCCTCAATCTTAACTCCAAGTGTCTTGGCAGGAAGGTCTCTGACATGTCCGAAACTCGCTGTTATCTTATAATCCTTCCCAAGAAACTTGTTGATTGTCTTGGCTTTCGCCGGTGATTCGACTATTACTAAATTTTTTGCCATCAATTCCTCCATCTGCATATCCTGTCTGTCCCGGGACAAGCATTGACTATATTACATTCTTTTTTATTTTTTTTCAACCGTAATACTGTTTACACATCAAATGAGAACCTGAAAGGACCCAAGTCAATCAAAGAAAAATGAAACATCCGTTGAAATCAGAGGTGCTCCGTCATCATATAATCCCCTGCTTCCGGTACCATGTATATTATCCTCAGTTCCCAGGACATATACATCCTTTCCCTGGTCTAGTGCAAAACCTGCAGTAATCAATGATCCGCTTCTTTCACCCGCATCAGCCACAATTACTGCTTCAGACAATCCGCTTATTATCCTGTTTCTGGCAGGAAATGAATACCTGGTAGGCCTTTTCCCGGGAAGATACTCGGAAACAGTACATCCCTTATCCTCAATAAGTGCTTTCAGAGCATTGTTTTCCGGTGGGTAACATATATCCAACCCTGTACCAAGGACAGCAATGGTCCGGCCTGCTTCAAGTGCTCCCCAATGGGCAGAACTGTCAATTCCCCTTGCCATTCCGCTTACAATACAAAACCCTTCCTTTGAAAGGTTTACAGCCAGTTCACGCACCTGTACCAATGATTCATTGCTGCATTTCCGTGAACCTACGATTGCAATTTTTCTTTCTTCAGGCAGTTTACCTTTGATAAAAAGAGCAACAGGAGGATCATATATTTGTGCTAGACCATGTGGATACTCCCCGTCTGTCAATGAAATAACCTGTATTTTGTTATCATTTATTATCCTGCCCAGGGAGGAATTGATTTTTTCCCTTTTCAGCCTCTTATACTTGTCATACCCTGCAATTCCCGAAAAATATAAATCATCCAAAGAAGCCCTGAAGATCTGCTCAGCGCTTTTGAAATAATCAAACAGGAGATACTTTTCCCTTGGGCTCAGATATTCCACCGATACAAATGTCAATAAATAATCATCATGCATATTGACATTTTATGTCATTATTGAAATTAAGTCAAATCAAAGGATAAGGAATGCAACAACCGATGTACAGCATGTTACAAATGTTCCCCATATCAGGTCAATGACTGCAATCCTTGAAGGAAAACCTTCGAGGGTAGCAAGGTTTGTAAGATCATAGGTAGCATATGCCACAAGGCCGAATATTGCACCGCCGTAGGCAGCAAATCCAAGTCCTTTTCCCGAAAGAGCAGGATTCAATACAAAGAAAACAAGTCCTGCGATATACAAAACATAGAACAGGATTGCCGCAGTCCAGTTTATCTTTTTCTTTTTCAATGCCCCCAGTTCCCTGTTGTAAAGTTTTGCAGCAACAAATACGAGCCATATGAAATCAATTATCATGAATACGGCAAAGGCAACTGCAAATTGCACCAAATAATCCATCATCTCCTGCATCCTCCTCTATTTTCCCGGAAACCATGGTATGAACATACTTGTTCTTTTCTTGTATTCGTCATACTCGATGTTTCCCTCATATCTTTTTTCAAGCAGCGGTACTCCCGATACAAAGACAAGAAGCAATGTAATCAACACAGGACTTATGAATGTAAGATATATCATCCCCTTTGGGATGGACATAATAAAAATGCCGGTCCACATTACAGATTCCCCGAAGTAGTTGGGATGTCTTGTGAATTTCCATAGTCCCGTCTTCATTACTTTTCCCTTGTTACTGACATCAGCCTTGAATCTTCTTAATTGTGCATCCCCTGCGACTTCAAAGAAAAAACCTATCAGCCATATGATCAGCCCGGGATAGAGCCATGCCACTGGGTATTTCATTTCATTTGCATTGGCGGCAATCACCGGAATGGAAATAATAAACATAAGTATCATCTGAAGCATGAAAACCCGGATGAAGGCCTGAAGTGCCGGTTTTTTACCTTCCCAGTTCCTTCGCATCGCAACATATCTGTAATCTTCAGGTTTGCCCAGATTTCTTTTCAATATGTGGTAAAACAGTCTCATTCCCCAGATGATTACAACGGAAGATACTACGACAGAAACCAGGTCAAATCTTCCTGATTCTAACATGGAGTAGACTGCAGCCACGGCAAATCCTAGCCCCCATCCTATATCCACTATGGAATTATTCCTTGTTATCTGGGCAATGATATAGAAAACCATGAAGTATAGGAAAAGAACCAGTGCAGTTTTCCAAAATAACTCCATTAGCTTTCCTTTCTTATATATGCCAGGGCAATTGCTCCGTCACCGGCACTTATAGCAATTACAGAAGATGCTTCCATGATATAGGCTGGTTTAATACCTGATATTTCCTCAAGCATCTGTGCCATTTCCTTTGCCTTGTCCTCATTTTGCACATGGATCATACAGTATTCATCAATACCCGGATTACCGGAGTTCTTTCTGAAATCCGACAATAGCTTCTTTCTTGTCCCTTCCGTTGAAAAGGCAATTCCTTTAATTGTGCCCTTCCCATCTTCATCGAGGGTGACTATGGGCTTCATATTAATTTTCTCAGCTATCTTACCCGCGGTCGTTCCAAGTCTTCCGCCTTTTATCATAGTCTCCAGTTCCATGACACTGACCAGTATCCTGGCAAGACCTGCTTTCCTTTTAATGTCCTGAACAATATTTTCATGCTCCATGCCGCCTGCAATCATTTCTGCAGCCTTTTTGACAAGCAAACCTTCCGAACCGGAATTCTGCCTGGAATCTATTACTGATATTCTGTAACCTTCATCAATCAGTCTTTCTGCCTCCTGACGAAAAACATTGAAAGTACCGCTCAGAACAGAAGCAACGGTTATTACTATGATTGAATCATATATGTCCTTGATGCCGTCAAGCACCTTTCTGACGGAAGCCACCGAAGGTTGTGAGGATGTCGGGAAATCAGCACCCTCCTTGTAATACTTTATCAAAGTGGGATTATCAATTGTCAGCTTGTCAAAATATTCTTTTTCACCAATCAGAATACTCAGATTTACTACATGAATCTGGTATTCATCCAGTATTTCCTGGGGTAGGTCGGCTATGGAATCAGTTACCAAACCTATTCTGAACTTCTTGTTCGATACGATTTCCGCCTGCTTTTTCATATCATCCACCTTTTTTTCAAGTACCTTTGAATAGGATTCAGCCACTTTGAAAACCCCTGCAGGTGAATCAGTGTGAACATGGACCCTGGTAAGCCTTTTGTTGCCTGCAACTACAAGGGAATCTCCAAGGTCAGCAATCCGGTCATTGAGATCTTTTCTGATTTCCGAACCTCCCTCCAGCAAAACTTCCACACAGTATCTGTATCTTGGTTTTTCGTGGATATCTGCACCGGTGCCTTCCAGGCTTTCCTCCATAATGCTTCGTATTTCAGTTTCCCTGTCATTCTTCAGAAAATCCAGTATGCCTTTTACAAACAATGTGAATCCTTTTGCTCCGGAATCAACCACCCCTGCTTTTCTTAGGACTGCAAGCTGATTCTTTGTGTTTCTGAGAGAGTCTTCAAGCTTCCGGTATGAGTGGTTGAGAAGATCAGTGAAGTCCTTTGCCTTGGTTCGAAAATCAAACATGGAGGATGCCCAGTCCTTCATTACTGTAAGCATTGTACCTTCAACCGGTTTGCTTACTGCACTATAGGCATATTCCACCGATTTCAAATGTGCAGTGGTGAAATTCTCAATTGACACATTTTCCTCGTTCTTTATTTCTTCACTTACCCCGTTAAGGTACTGTGCAAAAATTATCCCCGAGTTACCCCTTGCTCCCTGCAGACAGGCATCTGCAATTGATTCGAGGGTATCCTTCACTGATGTTGCAAACCTTGATTTCTCAATTATAGCCTTCATGGCCGCAGAGAGATTATTGCCTGTGTCTCCGTCAGCAACAGGAAATACATTTATATTATTGAGCTCATGTCTGTTGTTGATTACATACTGTGCTCCGTTCAGATAAGCCCTGTAGATTTTTTCTGTTTCAATATATACTGCCAAATCAATACCTCGTAGATTTATTATACCCAATTATCCTCCGGGATTGATTTTGTTTACAAAATCAATTGTGATTCTTTCATACTCCTCAGGATGTGAGAAAAAAGCACCGGCATGCCTTCCATCTTCAAACCAAATGATTTCATTTATTTCAGCAGTTGCTTTCTCATGCAGCTCTTTTGTCATTGCAGGATCAATGTAATCATCATCCCTGCAATTGAAAAACAACAGCGGATTCTCGACCTTATGGATTTTTGATCGTATATCTATGCTCTTCATATCGAATTTGTACAAGGACCTGGCAAGGAAGTTACCTGTTTCAAAGATCATCTTGAGTAAAAATCCCTTAAGCCTGAGTTTTTTGCCTGTGACATTCATTACCTGATCCGGAAAGTAGCTGTATGGACAATCAGCGATATAAAAACTGCAGTCATCCCTCACATGGCTCGCATACATCAGTAAAATTCCGGAACCCATGGAAATCCCATGCATTCCGATGCTGCAGTTCTCACCGTATGTCTTTCTTATGAAATCTATTACCGCCTTTGCATCATATTGTTCATAATATCCGTAAGTCGTTGTTTTACCGCCGCTTTTACCATGGGAACGGGAATCCCATGCAACAACCGAATATCCTGCTTTATGATAGAACGATGCAATATCAATCATGTACTTATGTGAATTGGTCACACCATGCAAAAGAAACACCCATTTTGACAGGTCTTTGTTTTCAGCAATCATCAGATTCAGATTATATAGATAAGGTGACATGATTTTTGTATATTTAAGCTCAGTTTCATCGAGCCATGCCCTTACTTTCTCTGAGTATTTTTCATCAGTATAAGGACTTACATAGTCTTCCAATGAAACATCGGGTCTTTTCCTTATAAAAGCAAGACTGTATGCAAGATAGAATCCAAGACCCAATACAATAAATCCCAAAACCAAAATTACATATAGTACATAAATCATCATTAACCTCCCGGAGCCTGACAATTCTTCGATTTCTCCCCTTTACCCAACATTATTATACAAAAATTTTTGCTTTTTAGGTATAATTTGAATGAATTTATCAATATGGAGGCGTTATGCTAAAGGAATTGTATGTCAGCGGCAAATACAAGGAAATGGATCTTAACTGTTCCGAGACAGTGGTTACCGTCGCAAATGATGCCTATGGAATCGGTCTTTCCTCAGAAGCTATGAGAATGTCATCTGCATTCGGCGGCGGAATGTGCATTGAGGACAAATGCGGCGCAGTAACCGGTGCACTCATGGTAATAGGATGTCTATTTGTCAGCGAATGCGCCCATAAGTCGGAATCAATGAAACCTGTGGTTCATTCATTCCTCACCAATTATGAAATCAAAATGAAATCACTTGACTGCAAACCTTTGAAAGAGATGTACAGGACAGATGAATACGGTTGCAGGAAAGTCATGGAAGCCGCTTTGGAAACACTGGAAGAAGTCGTAAATGAATACGGGGAATACAGGGTCAGATGACTCGTTCCCCGGCTTTCAGCACTGTATTTACACTATAGTCCTCCTCAAGCACGACGATATCCGCGACTCTTCCCGGTTTCAGGAATCCATGCCTCTCTTCTATTCCCATAATAAAGGCAGGCGATGATGTTGCACTCATCAGGGCATCCTCCGGCGCTATTCCGATACTTACAAGATTCCTGACACCTTCAGCCATTGTAATTATACTTCCTGCAAGATTTCCGCTCTTAAGACGTGCACTTTTATTCATTACCGTAATTCCGAGGCCTGAAAAAACATATTCACCGTCAGGTAATCCTGCTGCCATTATCGAATCAGATACACAGATAGTCTTCACAGGACCTTTCAATTTATATATGAGCTTTATTATTGCAGGATGAAGATGAATCATGTCAGGAATGATCTCACAAGCCGTAGCACTGTTCAGCAGTGATGCAACAGTAATCCCCGGTTCCCTGTGGTGTATGGCGGGCATGGCATTGAACATATGTGTGGCAAGGGAATCAGTGACTCCGAAGAACTCCATCCCCTTCTCAAAACTGCAGGAAGTATGACCGAATGAAACCAATATACCCTTTGAAACAAGCTTTTTTGTAAGCCGGAAACCTGAATCCATTTCAGGACTCAGTGTTACCCTTCCTATCAGTTCCTCATATTCACCTGCAAAATCATCAAATAAGTCAACATCCGGTTCAAGTATATAGTCAGGATTCTGGGCTCCTTTCTTTTCCTTGTTTATGAAGGGACCTTCAAGATGGACTGACTCAATTTTCTCCCTTTTCTTCTTGTATATTTCCAGGGACTGCGATGCAGTTTCCCTGTCAATGGTCGGAAAGGTTGGTATGAAGCATGTTGTTCCTGTTCTATGATAAGCACTGCACATTGCATCAAAGTCCTGTGCCTTTATATCTGAATTATCAAAACCTGCTATTCCATGGGTATGGATGTCAACATATCCGGGTGAAACAACCCTGCCTTCGCAATCAGTTCCGGCAGCATTGCCTTCATGTCCGGATATTTTCTGTATTCTTCCATCTTCAATGAAAATATCCCATAGACCATCCAGAAATTTTTCCCCGTCAAAAACCCTGCAGTTGGTCAATAACTTACTCATTCATCTTGTCCCTTCATTTCTTTTGATGAAAGCAACTGCACGCTCCCTTGTCTTTTCATCCTTTTCAATGGATTTTTTCAGAAAATCAGGGTTGGCCATGACAAAATGCCTCATGAATTCCTCTGGATCACGAAGATAATCATCAACCATTTCAAACTGCTTCTTTGTTATCCGGGAGCTTTCCACTGCCTCCATGAAGAGTTCCCTGCCGAAAACAGTTCCCGTTATAACCTTTACGCCCTTTGATTCAAGAATTTCAGAGCCCCCTTGTTTTCTGTCAACGACAGTCAGTGTCCAGGGCACAGAAATTCCTGCGTTTTTAAGTGCAGGCAGCCAGAAATTGAAGTAACTTGAGCCTTCGGTTATCAAGTCCGATATATGCAATGCCCTGCCGCCATTGGTGCTCATAAGCCTTTCGGAATTACCGTTCTGTGAAGAAATCATTATCATGTTCTTGTAAATGGTAATATGCTTCTTCTGCAGAATATAAGCAATTATATAGGAGAAAAACCAGTCTCTTCTTTCACCACCGGAAATATAATCAATTTCATCCGGATTTACTTCCATGCTTATTCTTTCAACAAGAAAGTCTATTGTCTTTTTGTAATGCACATCACTGTTGTAGAATTCAAGAAGAAACCTTGTCATCATTGCAGGAAAATCATACTTGTCCTTCTTGTTGAAATCTATGTATTCCAGTGCCTGTACCGCCATCTGTTCACCACCGAAAAGATAATGGGTATTGATATAGAATGGTCCGAATGTTCCCGATGTGTACCAGAATGGCGTTTCCGTTCCGCTTATCTTCAAAGCTCCTGTCCTGAATAACTCTTTTTCAATTATATTCATGCAAACTCCTATAATGACCCGAAGTCTTCGATCATTTTTTCAATCCTTTCAATTATATTTTCATTGGAAGGCATATGCAAACCATTTTTATCAGACATCATCCTTATGGCTGCCTGCTGCGCTTCCTTCAGCAAGTGTATATCAGTATAGATATTTGCAATTCTGAAATCCGGAAGACCGTGCTGTCTGGTTCCGAAGAATTCACCGGGGCCCCTCAGTTTAAGATCTTCCTCTGATATTATGAATCCGTCATTTGTCTTTTCCATTATCTTCATCCTTTGCAAGGCTATTGGATTCCTGCTTCTGTTTATCAGAATGCAATAAGATTGTTCACTTCCTCTACCTACCCTTCCTCTTAGCTGATGAAGCTGTGCAAGCCCGAATCTTTCGGCATTTTCAACAATCATCAGGCTTGCATTGGGTACATTTACACCTACCTCAATGACGGTCGTTGAAACAAGAAGATTGATTTTACCTGCATAGAAATCGGTCATTATACCATCTTTTTCTGATTGCCTGAGCTTTCCATGGACCATACCTATTTTGTATCCACTGAAGCGGGTCTTCAGTTCCTCATATATTGCATCAACGGATACAAGACCTTCATCTTCACCTTCATCTTCTATCCTCGGACATACATAATATACCTGAGAACCATCCTTCATCCTTTTTTCAGCAAAATCCAGGGCTCTTTTTCTTTTTCCTTCATCAATTGAGTGTGTTTCAACTGCCTTTCTTCCCGGAGGCATTTCATCTATTACCGATACATCCAGGTCACCGTATAAAATCAGTGCAAGGGTTCTTGGAATCGGTGTTGCTGTCAGTACCAGGGAATGCGGGGCATTGCCCTTATTGCTTAGTACTGTTCTTTGTTCAACTCCGAACCTGTGCTGCTCATCGGTTATGACAAGTCCAAGTGATTTGAATTCCACAGCGTCCTGTATAAGGGAATGTGTTCCGATCACTAGACCTGTCTTTCCTGTAGTCAAACCTTCCAATGCATCTCTTTTATCAGCAGCTTTCATTGAACCTGTCAGGAGAACGGTATCAATGCCAAGGGCTTCCATTGGCTTGACAAGGCTTCGATAGTGCTGTGAGGCAAGGATTTCCGTTGGAGCCATGAAAGCAGCCTGAAGCCCCTGGTTGCAGATATCAGCTATGACTGTAGCCGCAACGGCTGTCTTTCCTGAACCAACATCACCCTGAACCAATCTGTTCATTGGTCTGCCCGATGACAGGTCGGACCTTATCTCCGCTATAACCCTCTGCTGGGCTCCGGTAAGTCTGAATCCAAGGTGTTCAATGTACCTGTTCCCCAGGCCAAAGTCATGAACCGCCTTCTTCATGGGCGCTTTTTCATTCACCATGTCCTTTATTTTCAGCAAAGCTGCCTGAAGCAGAAAAAACTCCTGGAAAACAAGCCTTTTCCTGGCTTCCATGAACAAAGCATTATTTCCCGGAAAATGTATGTTAACGACAGCATCACGGTAATTCATAAGGTTATGGTCAGCAAGGATCCAGTCAGGGAAGAATTCCTCAAGAAAGCTGCCCTTTGCCTCAAGGGCACTCTTCATGGATTTGCGAATAAGATTCTGGGTCAGGTATCTGTTCTTTCGGTAAACGGGCTGTATCACTGCAAAATCAGAAAAATCAGATGAATAGGCAGGATTATTCATTTCCGGCAGCATTTTCTTTATAACCCTTCCGTAGAAACTGAACTCATCACCATCTTTGAAAGTATTTCTAAGATAATCCTGATTGAAGAAAACGATGCTTATATACCCACTGTCATCCTGTGCAACAATCTTAAGTATGCTAAGGTTTTTTCTTATTCTTCTGAAATCAGAGGATATTATTTTTACAGTTACCGTAGCGCTTTCGCCGTCCTCTATTTCGTTTATTTTTCTTACGACCGACCGGTCTTCATAAGTTCGGGGAAAGAACTCAAGTAAATCACCATAGGTTTCAATGCCAAGGTTCATGAATGCCTCTGCCCTTGCCGGACCGACACCTTTCAAATACCTTATGTCCTGTGTGAGTTCATTTATAAACATTTTCTATCTCCGTCAGAAGGCAGAAAAGTGCAGTACCTGTCTTCTGCTCATGTTTCATGTCCGCAATCCTGTCATATGGAGTCTCACCCAGATTGATAATATGAAATAATCTTCCATTGAAGAACCTTGGCAGCCCTGCCGCCGGATATACAGTAAGACTGCTCCCGACAGCAAACAGATAATCTGCTTCCTCAATGTCTTTTCTGGCCTTTGAAAGTTTCCTTTCATCCAGGTTTTCACCATACAGCACTATATCGGGTCTCACCATTGAACCGCAGACATCACATACCGGAACTTCACCTTTCAATTCAGTGAAATCTTCAAGCCCGAAGGTCCTTTTACATCCAGTGCAATAATTTCTATGGACTGACCCATGGAGTTCATTCACATCAGAAGATCCAGCTGCACTGTGCAGGCCGTCTATGTTCTGTGTAATTACAGTTGTTTGAAATCCCATGGATTCAATACTGGCAATGGCTGAATGTCCTCTGTTTGGCATAATGTTTTTATGCAGAATTCTTTCCTTATAGAATCTGAAAAAAATCTCCGGTCTATGTCTCAGAAAATCTGCACTAAGTATTTCCTCAGGCAGGAATCCATCATACAAACCCTGGGAATAGAGACCATCCGTAGACCTGAAGTCCCTTATACCGCTTTCCGTGGATATACCGGCTCCCGTAAAAAACACGAGCCTTGCCTCCCTGGTCAGATTTTCGCAGATTTCTTCATACATGCACTTTAAAAACAACCTTCTTAACTCTTGACACCCCATCATCGCATGCCATGCCTGGCATATGGGCGTCCCATGGGAAAAAGATACAGAACTTTCCCTCATTCATCAAAATCGCATTTTCATCTGATTTCTCCAGGAAAAGCACATCCTTATCCCCATCATATTGCTGAATAACCATAAGGTCATCAATGCAGGATGCATATATCATCTCAGTACCTTTCAGTACTATCTGTATGTCAATGTATCTTCTGTGGGCTTCATTCTTACCTTCAGAATAAGGCTTCGTATCATATTCCATGGATACAGCATAGGTCTCCCTGTCTCTTATTTCATGGGTACCCGGTTCCATGACATCCCGAAGGCCCGTCCGGATATAATCAATTGCAGTGTCAAGTTCAGCTGAAATTCCCTTGTAGGCTCCTATATTGCTCAATCTGTCTGTTATCATCATGTTCTCCTAATCTATTTTCATTGTATACGCAAGTTTTTCCATGGCTCCCGCTTCCAGCATCCTTATGTCCTTCTTGGCAGTCAGTTCCTTGCCCAGGTAATTACAATCAGGCAGTGAAGACCAGGGTTCTATGCATACATAATTACCTCTCATGTACTTGGTCCAGATTCCGAGATATTTGAAATCATTGAATTCCACCGTTACCCTTCTGTCGTTGCGGGTATTGCATAGATATACAGTCCTCTTGCTGAAATTGTCCATTATAAGTGCATCATCCTTGAATACTTCAGGAGAAAGATACAGCCGGCCTTCTTCCAGGCTGACCTTCACCTTATCCTTTTCAATCATTACATCACTGTCCGTCACATATGTCATCAGATGATCTGTGTCAGGAAATTCGATATAGTAATCCTCCATTGATTCCCCCTCAAACAGTGCAAGGTTATATCCTTCGTGACCACCTATTTCATAATACATAGGCGTATTTCCTGTGTTTTCAACGCTATGTTCCTTCACCAGGCCATTGCCGTCAAGTCTGTATGTAATCCTGAGGATGAAGTCAAATGGATATTCTTTTTTTGTATCTTCATCGGATGTCGTCTCCAGTGTCACACTGGCCTCTTCCCGGTTTATTACGGCAAATTCCCTGAACCTGGCAAAGCCATGTATCTCGGTTTTATATGTCTTTCCTTCATAAGTATATTCGCCGTCCTTGAGCCTTCCGATCAATGGAAAAAGCAAAGGTGCCTGTCTTTCCCAAATCTGTGGATTCAGCTGCCATAGATATTCAACATTACAGATGTCATTGGTTTTCCTCAGGCTCTTTAGCTCCGCACCGGTTGTACTGATGTCTGCCTCCATATGGTTGTTTTTCAATTCAATGATCATGATGTCCCTCCTGCTTCGATTATATCAAAATATTCTAATCATAATGTACTTTTAACCCAATACATTTGACACGGGGTATATATTTCATTAGAATTTACCTAGACAAAGAAAGAAAGGAGAAAAGATGAAACACGAATTTGACATTAAATTCAACTCCATCAGCGAAGTAAAGGATTTCGTTGATATAGTGGCCGGTTTCAATTATGACATAGACCTTGTATCAGGCAGATATGTCATAGATGCCAAGTCAATCATGGGAATTTTCAGCCTTGACCTCAATAAGCCTATAAAGCTTGTTGCTTATACTGACAACGTGGATTCCCTTAAGGAAGCAGTGTCCAGATATCTTTGATTGAACTCCCATTCATTGAAAAAGACAAGTTGAACCACCCCGATGAAGGTGGTTTTCTATTTGCTGAAAAAAAGACAAAAAAAAAAGAGGTTTCCCTCTTTTTTTATTTCAGCAATATATACAGCATTATCGATGTTACCATAAAACCGATCGCTATATATGTAGTATACTTTGACAGCATCGCATCAATGGTTCTGCCCTTGTTCTTACCAAAGAAGGTCTCGGCTCCACCTGCTATACTTCCTGAAAGACCTGCGGCCTTGCCGGACTGAAGCAACACAACAATAACAATTGCAATAGCAAAGATAATCTGCAGTATTCCCACTATAATAGCCAAAGCACTCATCCGCGCACCTCCGTTCCAATTAATGTAGCAGCGTCATGATTTCCACGCGTGCGATAGCAATTATAGCACACATGTACGTCAGTTTGCAATAATAAAAAACCCGTTGCCCATGGGGGCAACGGGAATATACCTATCTCAGATTAAAGAATGCCTTCATTCCGGGATAAACTGCTGTTTCACCTAGTTCTTCTTCGATCCTAAGCAACTGGTTGTACTTGGCAACCCTGTCGGTCCTTGAAGGTGCTCCGGTCTTGATCTGACCTGAGTTTGTTGCAACAGCAATGTCTGCAATGGTCGTATCCTCGGTCTCACCTGACCTATGGGATGTAACTGCTGTATATCCTGCCCTGTTGGCCATCTCAATGGCTTCAAGTGTTTCAGTGAGAGTACCTATCTGATTGACCTTGATGAGGATTGAATTTGCTGTTCTTCCTTCAATACCCTTTGCAAGTCTCTCAGTATTTGTTACAAAAAGATCATCCCCGACAAGCTGTATTTTACCACCCAGTTTGTCAGTCATCATCTTCCATCCTTCCCAGTCTTCCTCTGCAAGTCCGTCCTCTATTGAAATGATGGGATACTTATCAACCATCTCAGCCCAGAAGCCGACCATTTCTTCCCTGGTGAACATCTTATCCGTCTTCCAGAAGTAATAACATCCTTCCTTGCCCTTGGCTTTTGCTTCTTCATACATTTCCGTTGCTGCAGGGTCAAGTGCTATCCTGAACTGTGTTCCAGGTTCAAAACCTGCTTCTTTAATGGCCTCTACTATGACCTGAAGGGCTTCCTCGTCTGATTTAAGATTTGGTGCGAAACCGCCTTCATCACCTACTGCAGTGCTGTATCCCTTGTTCTTAAGAACTTTCTTGAGGGTATGGAATACTTCTGAACACCATTGCAGAGCCTGTTTGAATGTTTCTGCTCCGACTGGCATTATCATGAATTCCTGGCAGCTTACTGAATTGTCAGCATGTTTTCCGCCGTTTATAATGTTCATCATCGGTACGGGAAGAACCTTTGCATTGGTTCCGCCGATATACTGATAAAGGGACAGACCCAGGGTTTCAGCTGCTGCACGGGCTACTGCAAGAGACACACCCAGCATGGCATTTGCTCCAAGATTGGCTTTGTTGGGGGTTCCGTCAAGCTCTATCATCATCTTGTCTATGTACACCTGGTCCAGGACATTCTGCCCTTCAACTTCAGGGGCTATTATTTCATTTACATTGGCAACTGCCTTTGAAACGCCTTTGCCCATATATCTTTTCTTGTCACCATCCCTGAGCTCAACTGCCTCAAAGGCTCCGGTTGAAGCACCTGACGGTACAGCTGCCCTGCCAAGGAAACCGCCTTCTACGATTACTTCAACTTCCAGGGTTGGATTTCCCCTTGAATCCATGATCTCACGTGCAAATACACTTTCAATCTCCAAATACTGTTTCATGTCTTAATCCTCCGGATTTATTTTTTTATACTACCCTTTTACAATCAGGCTGTTTCCTGTCATGCTTTCGGGTTTTTCCAATTCCAATATGTCCAGCATAGTAGGCGCCAGGTCCGCAAGTATCCCCTCCCTGACCCTGATGTTCCCAAGGCCGATTGCTATGATGGGAACAGGGTTGGTTGAATGGGCTGTTATGACCTTGCCATCTTCAGTAAGCATTTCCTCTGCGTTGCCGTGGTCGGCTGTTACCAACGCCTTGCCGCCCATTTCAATAACAGCGTCTATTACCCTGCCAAGACATTCATCCACTGCCTCGACGGCTTTCACAGCCGCCGGTATTACACCAGTGTGACCTACCATGTCACAGTTTGCAAAATTCAGGATCATTACATCATATTTCCCTGACTTTACTCTTCTGACAGCTTCATCGGCTACTTCATAGGCACTCATTTCTGGTTTTAGGTCAAAGGTTTCAACTTCCGGCGTCTTTATAAGAACCCGGTCTTCATTTGCAAATACGTTCTCAACTCCGCCGTTGAAGAAAAATGTTACATGTGCATATTTTGTGGTTTCTGCAATCCTGAGCTGTGTGAGCCCCTTGTCTGAAATATATTCACCGAATGTATTTACAAGTTCCTCCGAGTCATATGCTACAGGAGCCTCATGGAATGTCTCATCATACTGAGACATACAGACATAATGGACCGGGAAGAAACCATTTTTCCTTTCGAATTCCCTGAAGTCCTTCTTGATGAATGCCCGGGTGATTTCCCTTGCCCTGTCCGGTCTGAAGTTATAGAAGATAATTGAATCATTTTCCTTAATCACTGCAGTTGGTTTTCCGTTTTCAAGAATCACACATGGTCTTACAAATTCATCGAAAACCTTCTTTTCATAGGAAGCAAGGACACCTTCTTCTGCAGAATCCGCAGTGTTACCTGTTCCCAGCACCATTGCATTGTAAGCCAGTTCAACACGCTCCCACATGGTGTCCCTGTCCATGGCATAGAACCTGCCCATTATGGTGGCAATTTTTCCTATGCCCTTTTCCCTGATCTTTGCTTCAAGCTGCCTTATATAGTCTATTGAGCTGTCAGGCGGTACGTCCCTGCCGTCAAAGAAACAGTGGATATAAACTTCCTTCAGCCCCTTTGATTTTGCAAGGTCAAGCAAAGCATAGAGATGTGTATTATGGCTGTGTACTCCTCCGTCGGAAAGCAATCCCATCAGATGCAGAGCTGTTTTGTTTTCAATGCAGTTATCAATGGCATCAAGGAACGCCTTGTTTTCAAAGAAATCACCATCCATTATGGATTTTGTTATTCTTGTCAGGTCCTGGTAAACAACTCTTCCGGCTCCGATGTTGGTGTGTCCGACCTCCGAGTTGCCCATCTGTCCTTCAGGAAGCCCCACATCCATTCCGGAGGCAGAAAGCCTCGCATTCGGATACTCTGAATAATACCTGTCAAGGTTTGGAGTATCAGCCATATATACGGCATTTCCCAGGGATTTTGGATTCAATCCATAGCCATCAAGGATTATCAATGCCAGTGTTTTTTTATTCATATCTGTTCCCGTCTATCCATCGTAACGGATTATCTGTTCAAAGTCCTTTATACTGAGACTGGCTCCTCCTACGAGACCACCGTCAATGTTGGGCATATTGAAAAGTTCTTCAGCATTGGTAGGTTTGACACTTCCTCCGTACTGTATGACAATTTCCCTTGCGGCTTCCCTGGAGAAGAGTTTCTCCACCATATTCCTGATTATTCCGCAGACTTCATCAGCCTGTTCACTTGTCGCAGTTCTTCCGGTGCCGATTGCCCATATTGGTTCATAGGCAATTATTATTTTCTTGACCTGTTCTTCCGTAAGACCATTCAGGGCAACCTTGATCTGGAATTTGATTCTTTCTTCAGTAACTCCGAGTTCCCTCTGGTCAAGGGATTCCCCTACGCATACTATAGGCACCATGCCATACTTAAGCGCGGCATGAACCTTCTTGTTTACTGTATGACTGCTCTCACCGAAGTATTCCCTTCTTTCGGAATGCCCAATAATTACGTAACGGACTCCCATGTCAACAAGCATTACAGGCGATACCTCTCCGGTATATGCGCCAGCTTCCATCCAGTGCATGTTCTGCGCAGCTATCTCTAAGTTTGTGCCTGCTGCAGCCTTAAGGGCTTCAGGTATGGCTACATGAGGAACTGCACATATGACTATATCCTTGACATCTGAAACCTTTTTGGCAAGTTCCTTTATGAAATCTCCCGTTTCCGACGGAGTTTTGTTCATTTTCCAGTTTCCTGCAATGACTTTTCTCTTTGGTATCTTGTCCATAAGAACATCTATACCGGGCAGAATCTTTCCTTCGAGGAACTCAAGGGCTGCACCGCCTCCGGTTGATATATGTGTAACCTTGTCTGCATATCCAAGCAACTCAATTGCAGCCGCACTGTCACCTCCACCGATTATTGATACTGCATCAGCCTTTGATACAGCCTTCGCAATTTCTTCTGTACCTTTTGCAAAGTTCGGGAACTCAAATACACCCATTGGTCCGTTCCAGATGATTGTCCTTGCCTTCATTATTGCCTTTGAATACCATTCAATTGTCTGGGAACCAATGTCCACTCCCATCCATCCGTCAGGCATTGCATCCGAAGGTACATATTTGAACTCAGTGTCATTCTTGAATTCCTTGATTACTATGCTGCCGATGGGAAGCATTATTTCAACGCCTGCTTTTTCAGCTTTCTTCATCAGGTCTTTTGCAAGCTGGATCTTGTCTTCCTCACACAGGGAACTTCCTATTTTATATCCCTTGGCCTTGAGGAATGTATAGGCCATTCCTCCGCCTATAATAAGGGTATCAACCTTGTCTATGAGATTCTCTATTACGGCAATCTTGTCGGATACCTTTGCTCCGCCCAATATGGCAACAAAAGGCCTGTCTGGTTTTTTAAGAGCCTTACCCATTACTTCAATTTCCTTTTGAATAAGGAATCCGCATACTGCGGGCAGATAATCTGCCAGTCCCGCAGTGGAAGCATGTGCCCTGTGCGCAGTACCGAAGGCATCATTGACGAAAATGTCCGCCATGGAAGCAAGTTTTTTTGCAAATTCAGGGTCATTCTTTGTTTCTTCCTTGTGATATCTGACATTCTCAAGGAGCATGACCTGGCCGTTCTTAAGTTTTCCGGCCTTTTCAAAGGAATCCTCACCAATGACATCCTTTGACATTATGACTTCCTGGCCTAGAAGCTTTGAAAGTCTCTCTGCCGTTGGCTTCAGGCTGAATTCCGGTTCAAAACCTTCCTTCGGTCTTCCAAGATGTGAAACAAGGATTGTCCTTGCCCCATGGTCAATCAGGTATTTTATGGTAGGAAGTGCACCTCTGATTCGCTTGTCATCAGTTATTTTACCTTCATCATCCAATGGCACATTGAAATCCACCCTGACAATGACCCTTTTGCCTTCAACTTCTATATCCTCTATGGTTCTTTTATTCAACATCGACATAACTCATGCACCCCTTAATTAACTTATATAACCCTTGTTTGATAATCCACCTTTATTTTATCCAAATCAAAGCCTGTCCAAACAAAAGGCCCGTTTCCGGGCCTTTGATTGACTACCTGGCATCAACTTCGGCCATATAGGTAATGAGATCAACCACTTTGTTTGAGTAGCCCCACTCATTGTCATACCATGATACAACCTTTACAAAATTATCATTGAGTGAAATTCCTGCCTTTGCATCAAATATTGATGTGCGAGGGTCGGTAATGAAGTCAGATGAAACTACATCCTCATCCGTATAACCAAGGATACCCTTGAGTTCATTCTCACTTGCTTTCTTCATTGTTTCCTTGATTTCTTCTGCAGTTGCTCCTTTTTCAAGCCTGCAGGTAAGGTCAACTACAGATACATCTGGAGTAGGTACCCTGAAGGCCATTCCTGTGAGCTTACCATTGAGTTCAGGAATAACGGCTCCTACAGCCTTTGCAGCTCCCGTTGAAGAAGGAATTATATTCATTGCACATGCTCTTCCGCCTCTCCAGTCCTTCTTTGAAGGGCCGTCCACCGGTTTCTGTGTTGAAGTGTATGAATGTATTGTTGTCATGAGGCCTTCTATGATACCGAAATTATCATTGAGGACCTTTGCAATCGGTGCAAGGCAGTTTGTCGTACATGATGCATTTGAAACAACATCCATGTCAGTTGTATATTTTTCGTTGTTGACGCCCATTACGAACATAGGAGTTTCCTTGTCCTTTGCAGGAGCGCTTATGACAACCTTCTTTGCTCCGCCCTTGAGATGTGCGGACGCTTTTTCGGTAGTAAGGAAAACACCTGTTGATTCAACAACATAATCAGCACCGCATTCGCCCCAGGGAATTTCCGCAGGATCCATTGCTGAATATACATTTATCTTTTCGCCGTTTACAACAAGCTTTCCGTCTTCAGTTGAAACTTCGCCATTGAAACGTCCATGTACCGAGTCGTATTTTGTCATATAAACCATGTAATCAACGTCCATGAAAGGATCATTGATTCCAACCACGGTTACATTCGGATTGGCGGCAGCAGCCCTGAAAACCAGTCTGCCTATTCTTCCAAAACCATTGATTCCAATTTTTACAGCCATTATATTCATCCTCCTAAAATTGTATACAAAATTATCATTGCTATTTTACATTAGATTGCATTTATAATCAACAGATTATATCATTTTTTCGTTAAATTTTTGTCAATGTTTATCTGCTGCACGCCAGCTTCATCATAAGTTCAGGTAATTTCTCAAGGACGCTGATTGAAATTCTTTCGGTTGTCTGATGAACCTGCTCCATTCCGCAGCTTATTGTCAGTGCCTGGATACCCTTGTTGAATATTATGTTTGTATCACTGCCGCCTCCGCTGTGTTCCGGAATAAACTCAACATCCATTGCCCTCAGGACACTTTTATATCTTGAAAGTACCGGCTGGTCTTCCGAAACCCTGAACGAATTGTATTCCCTTTCCATGTTGATTTCCACCGTTGCACCTGCCTTTTTTGCAGCTGTGTTGAAGGAGTCGATTATTATTCCCGAATACTTTTCAAGCTTTCCAAGGTCGCGGCTTCTTACCTCACCCTTTACTGTAACTTTTTCACATACAATATTAAGTGATCTTCCACCTTCAATGGATCCGATGTTCGCGGTGGTTTCATGGTCAATTCTTCCGAGAGTCATATTTGTGATTGCATCGGCTGCGACATTTATTGCATTGATTCCCTTTTCCGGCTCCATTCCCGCATGGGCGGCCCTGCCTGTAATAACCGCTGAAAATGTGTTATGTGAAGGTGCACTGACCGTACCCTTTCCTATGTCCCCCCCTGAATCCAATACATATGCATAATCAGCCTTGATTCCTTCAGTATCCAGATGCCTTGCTCCGACGAGGCCAATTTCCTCCGCAATTGTAAATACAAGCCAGATATCTCCGTGCCTGTTCCCACCTTCCTTTATGTTCTGTGCAAGATTAAGCATTGCCGCAACACCCGAAAGGTCATCGGAGCCCAGTACAGTATCCCCTTCACTTACGATATATCCATCCTTTATAATGGGTACCTTTCCTTTGCATGGATAAACGGAATCCATATGTGCCAGGAACATGACAGAATCCAGTTCCGGTTCACCTTCAAGCAGACAGATAACATTTCCTGCCGTTCCGCCAGCTTTTTCGCCGGCATCATCTTCATATGGCTCATAGCCGATCCCACGCAGCCTATCCATTATGAAATCCGCCATAAGGCGTTCATCAAGGCTTTCATTGTCGATTCTGACAAGGTCCATGAACTCTTCAACGATAGATTTTTTCATTTCAATGCTCCTTTGGTTTCCAGACCGGTGAATCCATTCTGTCTGTATGCTTCATATAGAACCACTGCCACTGAGTTTGACAGATTCAGTGACCTGATATTGTTATTCATCGGTATTCTTATGCATCTTTCGTAATTGGCTTCAAGCAGCTTTTCATCAAGGCCCTTGGTTTCTTTTCCAAATACAAAGAATGAACCGGGTTCATATATAATTTCAGTATATGTCCTCTTAGCCTTTGTTGTGCAGAAATAAAGATTACCTTGCTTGTTCATCAATAAAAATTCATCAAGTGAATCATAATATATGATATCCACGAACTTCCAGTAATCAAGTCCGGCTCTCTTCAAATATCTGTCTGAAGTAGAAAACCCCAGGGGTCTGACAAGATGGAGGGTTGCTCCAAGACCGGCACAGGTCCTGGCAATATTACCCGTATTCTGTGGTATTTCCGGTTCAACCAGAACGACATTCATTATCTTTTCCTTCCGGCTTTCAAAATCTTTATAATGAAAGGTTCCTTTATTGAAATAGCATGCTCCGGACACAATTCCTGGCAGCAGAAACACCTGATGCAACCTTTGTAATCAAAGTCGGGTTTTTTGTTTACCATTGAAATCACTTCTGCCGGACAATTCCTTTTGCATATTCCACAGCCTACGCACATCTCTTTGTCAACCACCGGTTTTGCCTTGAATGAAGTAAGCAGCTTATTGTTAAGAAGGGTCCTTCTAAGATTACCGCCGCCTTTCCTATAAGGTATATTGAAGTCCGTTACCATGAACTCTTTTATGTCATCACCGACACCCTCATATTCTACAGAAATACCCCGGCTGATGGCTGTACTCATGATATATGATTCTTCTGCAGCAAGTCCTATGATGTCATGGCAAGCCATATCAAGGGCAAAAGGATTGGAAGAACCAAGTATTACCCCGAGTTTTCTCGTTGTTCCTGCAGATGGTCCGTTGCCCTCCATCGCTTCTACTCCGTCCATGATTGTAAGGCCCGGGTTGGATGCAATACAGATGTCAATCATATTGGATGCAAAGGCATCATAATCAGGAACATTCATGTGGTGGGTTGCTTTTTCTGTTCCGGCTATTGCGCCGAACATATTCTTGACGGCTCCGGTATATGCCATCATACCATGCGTTTTTAGTTTCGGAAGGTTTATTACAAGATCAGCCTCTGCAAGAGGTTTCAGAATATTGAAGCTTCTTGTCCTGCCGTAGGCATCTGCAACGGCCTTTACAGTTGTTGTATCATAATTCAATTCAATGCCGTATCTGCTGCATACATCCGTTATACCACAAACCCTGTATGTGGTCTTCAATGTTGTCTTTGAATATGGTCCGCCGGGACTTTCCACGACAACCGGAAATGCACCTGCTTCTTTTACTATGCGTCCGACAGCACCTACTATTGCAGGATTTGTCGTTGCATTGACCGATGGGGACATGGGCAGCAGAAGATTTGGTTTCAAAGCTACAACCATTCCCTCCCTTATGAATGCCCCGACCCCTCCTAGGGACTCCAATACATTGCAAACAGCACCATAGACCTCGTTCTCGTCATAGGTGCTGCATGCAAAGATACCGACCTGAGATTTCTTGTTCATCAGATCAGGCTTCAAAATACTCGTTGAGTTCCTTTATGAGTTTGTTTGCATCAAGTCCATGTACGGCTGATGCATCCTCTATTGACTCACCGGATGCCGAAGGACATCCCACACAATGAAGACCGTTCCTGAAAAATATCTGTGCACAATCAGGGTCCATCTTCAATACATCCAGTATAATCATGTCTTTTGTTACCTTTGCCATAAATACCTCCAAATATCAATGTTTACTTATACCCAGTGAAATTTTATTTTCACATCATTTTGATTTCAAGTCTTTTTGCAATCTCGTCAAGCAGTTCCTCTGCATCCGCAACCCTGACATCAGGGCTGTCACAAAGAATCGCCATGTCACCTGTCATAATTCCTGACTCAATTGTTTCCCTGCTGGCTTCCTCAAGCCTCTCTGCGAAGGCAATCAAAGCGTCATTTCCATCGAGTTCCCCGCGCTTATGCAATGCCCCGCTCCATGCAAATATAGTAGCCATGCTGTTGGTTGATGTCTTCTCGCCCTTGAGGTACTTGTAATAATGCCTTGTGACAGTTCCATGAGCCGCTTCATATTCATAGCAGCCCTCCGGTGAAACAAGTACACTGGTCATCATTGAAAGGCTTCCAAAGGCCCTTGCAACAAGATCAGACATAACATCCCCGTCATAATTCTTGCAGGCCCATACCATTCCACCCCGTCCGCTGATTATCCTTGCCACGATGTCATCTATGAGGGTATAGAAATACTCTATTCCGGCTGCTTCAAAAAGCTCCCTGTATTCGGATTCATATATTTCCTCGAATATATCCTTGAACCTGTGGTCATAGGTCTTTGATATGGTGTCCTTTGTTGCAAACCACAGATCCCTTTTTCTATCAAGGGCATATCTGAAACATGAATGTGCGAAATGGCTGATGGATTCTTCCGTGTTGTGCATTCCCTGTATTATACCTTTGCCGTTGAATCCTTTTATAACCCTGGATTTTCTTTCACCGGTTTCTGAAGTGAAAACAAGCTCTGCAGTTCCCGGACCGTCAATCTGCATTTCTACCGCAGAATAGACATCGCCATATGCATGTCTGGCAATGATGATTGACTCTTCCCATGTCCTTACATAAGGTTTGATGTTATCAACCATTATGGGTTCCCTGAAAACAGTACCATCAAGTATGGAACGGATTGTACCGTTGGGACTTTTCCACATTTCCTTCAGATTATATTCTGACACTCTCTGTGCATTAGGTGTTATGGTTGCGCATTTGACGCCTACACCATATTTCTTTATAGCGTTGGCAGCCTCAACGGTTACTCCATCGTTTGTATCATCCCTGTTTGTGAGACCCAGATCATAATACTCAGTCCTGAGTTCTACATATGGTTCAATGAGCTTTTCCTTGATCATTGCCCAGAGCACACGGGTCATTTCATCCCCGTCCATTTCAACCAGTGGAGTTTTCATCCTGATTTTTGACTGCATCAATTCTTACCCTCGCTGTTATATGTTTTTCCTGTACTTTTGTTTTCCGGTTTCATACAGGTTGTTTCCGTCGCAGTCTATTATAACAATTGCCGGAAAATCTTCAACATACAATTTGCGAAGCGCTTCAGGACCGAGTTCAGGATATGATATTATCTCCTGTTTCTTAATGCACTCTGACAACAGTGCTGCAACTCCTCCGGTGGCCGCAAGATAGGCACAACCGTTCTTTTTCATGGAATCCACCACTTCCATGCTTCTGCCGCCTTTTCCTATCATCATGTAAAGTCCGTTATCTAGAAGAAGCGGAGTAAACTTATCCATTCTTCCGCTGGTCGTCGGTCCTGCCGGTCCAATGACTTTTCCGGGTGCAGCAGGGGCAGGTCCGGCATAATAAATAGCCTGTCCTTTGATGTCAAAGGGAAATTTTCCAGTCAGCCTGTAATCCTCTGTCATCTTTGCATGGGCAGCGTCCCTGGCCATATATATTGTACCTGTTATCAGAACGGAATCTCCGGACCGAAGAGCCCGTATGACTTCCCTGGACCATGGGTATATTAGTTTCTTCTCCATCAGATTACCGCCTCCTTGTGTCTCATTGCATGACAGCATATGTTGACGGCTACGGGGAGACCTGCAATATGTGTCGGAAAGGATTCAACGAAAACATCAAAAACAGTTATAGTTCCTCCTGTTCCGGCTGCTCCAATACCGGTTTTGTTCAATAGATCAATCAAATCCGCTTCAAGTCCTGCATCAGTTTTATTTTCACTCCTTGTTCCGGGTGATCTCATAAGAGCCTTTTTTGACAGAAGCATTGCTTTTTCAGCGGTACCTCCAATACCTATTCCAATGAAAAGCGGCGGACAGGCATTGGCACCTGCGGCGTCGACTGTATTCAATACAAATCTTCTGACGCCTTCAATACCGTCTGATGGCTTCAGCATGGCAAGTGCGCTCATATTCTCACTTCCAAAACCCTTCGGCATAAGGCTTATATGGACCTTGTCCCCGTCTGTGAAGTCGTAATGGATCACAGCCGGTGTATTGCTGCCTGTGTTTACCCTGTCAATTGGATGGGCAACGACTGATTTTCTAAGGTATCCCTTCTCATAGCCAGAAGCCACTCCCTCGTTGACCATATCCTCAAGGGGACTCCCTGTGAAATGAACCTCTCTGCCAATATTCAAAAATACAACAACCATACCTGTATCCTGGCAGGATGGCAGATTGTTCATTTTTGAGTATTCTGCGTTTTCAATTATCTGGCCGAGAATGCCCCTGGCAAGCGGGCTTTCTTCTATTTCAGCCGCATTATAATAACATCGTACTACTTCCTCCGGAATATTGTACGATGCCTCTATGCACATTCTTTCAATTGCACTTCTTATGGTTTTTGTATCAATCTTTCTCATGGCAATAAACAAGGGGCCTTTTGCAAGGCCCCCGAAAAAATTATTTGTTTACAACATCCTTCAGGGCTTTTCCTGCTTTGAAAACAGGTGCCTTTGAAGCAGCAATAGTAATTTTTTCCATGGTGGATGGATTGATGCCTTCCCTAGCCGGTCTTTCCTTAACACTGAATGTACCGAAACCTACCAAAGAAACCTTATCGCCTGCAACCATTGCTTCCGTAAGTACATCTGTAAATGCATTGCATGCCTTTTCAGCATCCTTGCGGGAAAGTCCGGTTTTTTCGGCAACAGCTCCTACTAATTCCGATTTGTTCATGATTCTACCTCCATTTTTGATAGTCTAATATTATATCCTTGTTGATTTTTAGTCAAGTAACTAACGGTTGTTCGGACTGGGTCCGAAGTACTGATAAAATGTACATCTTATGGTACCATTGTAAATTTTCCTTTTCCTGCTTGCCCGGCATCCGCTGTTCCTTTCGAAGTTGTCATCATCGGTCAGTATATATTTTGACCATGTATCGAACTCCTTCATCTTTCTTCCAAGATCAGCGTACATCCCGATTATTTCTGACTTATCGGAAAGCCTCAGTCCATATGGAGGATTTGCAATCATGATTCCGTACTCATGGTCCTTTTCAATCTTCCTGAAATCTTTTACAGAGAATCTTATGAATTTTCCAACCCCGGCCATTTCAGCATGCTTAAGTGCAATTTCAATGTTTTGAGCTGAAATGTCACTGCCGAATATCACACATTCTCCTTCGTGACGTATATCCCCCATGGCTTCATTTTTCAGCCCATTCAATGTTACTTCATAAACATTGCTCCATCCTTCAAAGCCAAAGCTCCTGTTGATGCCCGGAGGGATTCCCTGCTGCATCTGAGCTGCTTCAATTGCAAATGTTCCCGAACCGCAGAAGGGGTCAAGCAATACTCTTCCCGGTTTCCAATATGATATTCCTATCAATGCTGCAGCTATGGTTTCCTTCAGAGGGGCCTCTACATTCAATAACCTGTATCCCCTTTTATGCAGTCCTGTCCCCGTTGTGTCAAGACATATTGATGCAATATCCCTGTGTATGAATACTTCAATGGGATAAATTGCTCCGTCTTCTTCCAGTCTTTGCAGACCATAGGCACTGCAGAGACTGTCTGCAATTGCCTTTTTTGATATGCTCTGACAGTCCCTTGTGCTGTAGAGCCTTGAATCTATGCTTGAAGCCCTTACAGGTATGCTTGCATTGGATGGCATTATATCATTCCAGGAAATCTGTCTGATCCCGTCATAAAGGGTATCAAAATCAAAGGCCTTGAATCCCGCGACTTCAATATATACTCTTTCGGCGGTACGAAGATTCAGATTGCATTTTGCGATATCCTTGAAGTCACCCTCAAATGAAATTCTACCATTGCTTACATCCAGGTCCCTGAAGCCAAGGTCTCGAAGTTCCTTTGCAGTAACTGATTCTATTCCAAATATGCAGATGACTACTATTTTCATTACACTAATTTCCCTGACGGGTCAACAGTCAGATTAGTTTTACCGTTTTGCACTACCATTGTCTGACCAAAGGCCTTGAGTACTCCCCTTGTGTTGCCAGGTAGTTTTATTGTAATAGGATAAACATCACCGTTCTTTTTCCAGCTTATCTCAACCATACCGTGGACTGTGGCAACTCCGGCAGCAATATGCCCATAACCTGAATCAAGCTGTGGCTCTAACAGATACTGACCCTCTTTGTTGAAATATCTAATTCCCGCAAGATGCCTGACCAGATATTCGGTAACACTGCCGAACATTGGATGATTTCCTGAAGCCCTGCCGTCCCATGTTTCCCATATGGTGGTTGCCCCCCGGCTCTTCATATAACTGAAGGATGGATAATCAGTGCCTGCAAGCATTTTTTTTATTGTATCCGTATATCCATATTCTGACAGAACCCCAAAAATCAGGGACACTCCGAATATTCCAAGCATCATGGCATAGTTCTTTTCCACGATATAATCATTGAGTGAGCCGGCCACTTGTTTCTTGTATTGGTCCGGTACCATTCCGAACCCCAGCGGGTATACATTTGAACAATACTCCCCGCTGCCATAGGTCATTCTTTCCCTGTCAAGGAATTCCTCATTGAATCTTTCCCTTACCCTCCCGGCCAGTCTCTCAAAATGAACCGTGCTTCTCCCTATGATCTTTCCTATGTCGATACAGATTGTTATACACTTGTAGAAATAGCATGTATTTACAAGTGCCGGGTCCATTGCTTCGAATATTCCGTCGAGGTCAACCTCCTCTACTTCATAACCTCCGACAGGAAGGCACCAGTCTCCAAGACACCAGCTGCCTTCCTCTTCCTTCCTTACAATGAGGTCAGGATTTTTGTTTTCAAGGTACCCGATCCATTTGCATATGACCGGATAAGCTTCCTTCAGTATCCTTGGATCAAAGGTATGATTGTAAAGTACCCATGGTACAATTGCACAGGCACTTCCCCAGGCAGGACCTCCTCCTCCACCACTGAAAGGAACGGTATGAGGGATAAAACCTGATTCTGCATCCTGCGAAATCAAAATGTCATCCAGCCACTTCCTGTAGAAAGCCTGTGAATCAATTGAAAGAAGTGCACTGTCACAGGTAACCTGTCCGTCACCGGTGTACCCGAGTCTCTCCCTGTGAGGACAATCTGATGGGACACCGCCATGCATGTTGGAAAGCTGTGTCCTTACATAAGCATCATAAATCCATTGGACGGTCTCATCGGCGCATTCAAAGTAATTCTCTCCCTTATGGGCTCCGTAAATTTCCTCAGCCTTGATATCCAGTATAACGACGTCATCATCCTTTTCCAGACTGAAGTATCTGAATCCCCTGAAGCCAAAGGTCTCATGATAATTGACCTCTTTGTTTTCACCAAAAATATATTTGTTTTCCTGTATCTGCCATTCACCTCCGGATGGTCCGTAATCAGGCTTGCCATCAACCATTGACTCAAAATATCTGAGTGTAAACTGAGCTCCCCTTGGTCCCTGTGCCCTTACCCTTACCCTTCCGGACATGTTCATGCCGGTATCATATATGCCGTCAGATATTTCAATTGGTGTCACTTCCCCTGCAATGCAGTCAAAGGAATTGAACTGACTATTCATAGTGCCGTGTTCCCATTCCATTACTTCCGGATGCATGCTTCCGTCAAAGGAGGATCCCAGATTGTCATTTCGGATTTCCCCGAAATAAATGTTGTTGAATTCAAGGGGACCTTCGGTACAGAAAATACTTTCGTCAGCCTTGAATACATCCCTTGAACCATCCTTGTAAATCATGGTTATTTCCATGAAAAGCCGTGGGTTCCCATATGACATGTCTCCTTCAATGGCTCTTTCAATCTGATTGAAGAAACCGTTCCCAAGCATTGCCTCGAATCTGTTGAGCCCCCTGGCAAGCAGAGCCGTTATATCATGAAGGTTGTACAGCACCCTTTTGCCGGAATGATCAATATACGGATAAAGAAGATTTTCAAGATTCCTGGGGCCATAATCGGTCCAACCCGGCATATTGAGGTATTGAGTTGCTTTCTTACCATTGACAGCAAGATCATAGTAACCCAATCCTGATATCGCGCAAAGGCAGTAATCGAGTTCATCCTTCACGTAGAAATCCCCATAGAAAACAGGATTATCAGATTCACCGGGATGACATATCCATATGATATCCATGTCATTTTCAAGGTAGGCTGTAACGAAGATGTTTTCCCGGGACTCATACAGGTTTCCTTTGTCATCAGTTGTTTCAAGGTCCCAATAATATTTGGTCAAGGACCTAAGGTTGATTCCGTCATATTCAATTCCAAGATTTTCACGGCTTTCAACTTCCCCTGAATCCCAGCAGACCATGTCACCTTCATAAACTACGATCCTGTAGTTTGTCTGAAAGAATGATTCATCCGGCAGCTGGTATTTCCATGAAAAGACAGGTCTTGGAACATCGATACCAACTGGATTTATTGTATTTTCGCACATTGCCTCTTTTATCATAATTGATTTTCAAACTCCTTGATTCTTTCATACATCCTTATGGAATCCAGGTATATGTCCGGCCCCACTGTCGCCGGATTTATTACCCTGCTTTCAACTGTTCTGAAAATATTATCCCTTTGCAGCATTATCTTTGCAGAAACCGGATATTTGGAATTACTCATGAAGTATGCAAATTCATAGAAGAGGCGGTGTGCCTCTGCCTGGAATATATCCATTGGAACCGGATTATTCATGATGAATGCTACAAGCTTCACTGAAATGTTTGCATGTACACCTGAATAACCTGCCGCCCCGTTCATTGTGCTGAAAGCCAGTGTATGTGCGTTGGCATTGTAAAGACCAAATCTGCTGCCCTTTGTCTGTAAAAGTCTTTCACCAATGATACCGGCATCACAGGAAGTATCCTTCATGAAAGTAAATCTTCCCGTTTCCTTGATATATCCAAGAACCTTTGATGACAACAGCCGTTTGTAAGGAAATGGACACTCATACATACCCAGTTGTATATCCGTCCGGAATCCATTCAGAAATAGATCCAGATTCCTGAGGAATACATCATCATCCTCATCAGGTCCGGCAAATGCATTGCTTATAAGAACAACTGCATCCACTCCGGTCTGCTCCATTTCCTTCATTGCCTCAATCTGTTCATCGACGGACTTCTGCGTATGACCGGAGGCTACGACATCAAGGGTTGATTTCCTCTTGACGAAGCGGGCAAGTTCTGTTTTTTCCTTCTGTTCCAGATTGAACATTTCACTGGACTGACATACTGCAAACAATCCGTCGGCACCGTCATTTTCGAGTTTCTCTATGAATCCTTCCAGTGACTTATAATCAATACTGCCGCTGTCATCAAATGGAGTAACCATTGTAGGATATATGCCTTTTTTGATTTCCCTGTCCATCAATATACCAACTTTCTGAAATTCCTGACCCTGTGCAAAGATATGAAATTCGTATCATGTGCGCTGATTGCCTTTTCATCTCCGGACCTTGAGGCAATCAGCAGATCATCTCCATATATAGCCATGGATGCATAGTGCCTTGCCATGTTCTCCTTCTCCCCCGCTGTGACAATTCCTGCAAAACACCAGTCAAAGCAGTTTCTGGAAAAATGAAGCACCAAACGTCTTCTTTCATTGTCAGGCAGGTTGTACCTTTCCTTTGGAAGCATCTCAGCCCTGGTCATGCTGTCAGTGGACTGTGTTGAAAGAAGCCAGTATAACCCGGTCTTCTCATCATACAGTATATGGAATTTCATCTGTCCTCCGGGCAGGGGTATATAAACAATTTTCTTACCCGATGGAACTGTTTCCAGCATGGTTTCCATGGTCCCGTCATTTTTTTCAATAACCTTTGCCATAGCGCCGTAACCGGTCATCCCAGTATGCGCCCTCATGAAAAGGTGTATTGCATTTCTGTCATGGAAGTAATGGTTTTCATCATTGAACCTGACTATATTTGTTTCAAGCCAGCCTATTTCTGCACATCCTCTTCCAGGAGCTATCTCAACATATGTGTCAGGCGTAGTCCAATGGAACGGTACTCCGAAATACTGGAGCTGCTCCTTGTCAACAGCCTCATCAAAGTACAGTTCAGATGCAAATGTCCAGCTCTTTCTGTCAGTCAGGTCACATCCCCCATTTCCTCTCATCAGAACAGGGGTTATGTTGTTCACCTTCCATCCCGTTATTTTACGCGTGGACCTTTTTTCCATGACGATATATATGTTACCTCTATGATGAAGAACGTTGCATGGAGCCTGATGCCAGTCTTCGCCTTCAGTAAGTCTGACCGGCGGACTCCAGGTGTCACCATTGTCATCTGACGATATAATCATCAGGTCGTTGCATTGTCCCAGAACATAAAGTCTTCCTTCGAATTCAAAGGGTCTTGCATGCATGAACGGGTACCTGTGTTTCAATTCAAAGGAAACACCGTCATCGGAAATGTATATTCTCCCCTGGGTATAACCTCCGTATCTTTTCCCCTTTACGGCAAACTGTTCCATCGCTTCATTGCTTCCGGAAGTTTCTGCAGTTACGACAATTCTTCCGTTACCGGTTACCAGGATGCCCGGACTGTAGCTTGATAGCCTGCCGTCATCATGATAATTGATCTTTATGTGTTCCTGGGCAAGAAATTCCATCATCCACCTACTTAATCCAATTGTTCAGCATTGCGGGAAATACCAGTGAAAGAATCGTTATAACAGTAGCTGATATGAGACCTCCTGCTATGATATATACCGCCGCTTTTTTTCTGTCCATCTTTAGAAAGGCAGCAACTGCACTTCCGGTCCAAAGACCTGTTGTCGGAAGAGGAATTGCAACGAATATCATGAGACCCCAGCGCTCGTACTTTTCCACCTTGTCCCTGCCTTTGTTTACTTTTCTGTCAATGAACTCATAGAACCATCTGAGGATCCTGGTTTTTCCAAGCCATTCAAAGATATGTGAAAAGAAAAACAAAATGAACGGGACCGGAACAAGGCTTCCAAGGAATGAAACAATGAAGACCAGCCATGGATTCAGGTCATGGACAATTATCCCTAGGGGAATCGCTCCCCTTTGTTCTATCAGAGGTACCATGGATAACAGAAATACTTCAAGAATTTTTTTCATATCAAGTCCTTATTTATACAGAAGATTTAATAATCATGGGTTCAGACCCATCAATAACCGGGTTTTCCCAGCATTCTGAACATCTCTTTCTTATAGGCCTCAACTCCCGGCTGGTCAAAGGGATTTACTCCAAGCAAATACCCGCTTACAGCACATGAGAATTCGAAGAAGTATATAAGCCTGCCAAGGCTGTAGCTGCTCCGGTCTTCAATATTTATCAAAATGTTTGGAACTCCGCCCGCCCTGTGGGCATTCATTGTTGCCCTCATGGCAGTTTCATTGACATAGTTCATGGTTTTTCCTGCAAGATATGCAAGACCATCTTCATTTGATCCGGTATCAGGTATCAGCATATCGAAGGGAGGCTTCTCGATATGAATCACAGTTTCGAAAATATTTCTTATTCCCTCCTGGATATATTGTCCCATGGAATGGAGGTCTGCACTGAAAACAACAGATGCAGGGAAGATTCCCCTGCCTTCCTTGCCTTCGCTTTCACCGAACAACTGCTTCCACCATTCAGCCATGAATCTAAGGGCTTCTTCATAAACTGCAAGTATTTCAGTGGTCCTGCCTTCATCAAGGAGGACATTTCTCATTGCAGCATACATAGTCCCGTCATTTGGAAGATCCCTTGAAACAATTGCCTGGTCGGCAGCACCCTTCATCAATTCCCTTATATCTATTCCTGAGGCTGCCAGTGGAACAAGCCCCACAGGCGTCAGGACGGAATATCTGCCCCCGATGTCATCGGGTATCACGAAACTGTCATATCCTTTTTCATCACAGAGACTCTTTACTGCTCCTTTTCGGGCATCGGTAATCCCCACTATCCTTTCCCTTGCCTTGCTGCCGTACTTTCTTTCCATCCACCCTTCAAGGATCCGAAATGCAATTGCAGGTTCCGTCGTTGTACCGGATTTTGAAACAACACACAAAGACACATCCTTGTTTTCTATTTTTTCAATGAGTCCATGCATATCTGTTCCGCTTATTGAATTACCGGCATATAGAATTTCAGGACCTTCTGACCGGGGGAATACAAAGTCAGAGACCGCCTTTGTCCCTAGATATGACCCGCCTATACCAATGTTTATCATGCAGTCGGATTTATCCCTCAGTCTGTCTGCGGTATCAATTATTTTCTTCATCTGGGTTTCGTCATCACGGAGAGGCAGGTTCACCCAGCCGGTGAAATCACTGCCCCTTCCCGTACCATTGAAAAGTTTATCTGCACATTCCGATGCTTGTTCAAGCTTTTCATCATACTTCTTAACATTAAAAAAACCATCACATGGTTTTAGTTCAACTTCCAGTTTCTTCATTTCTGTCCTCCGATCAGGTTACTGCTTTTTCTGTTTCGACTTCACTGTCAGATTCAAGTTTTGTAACCGAAACCTCATAAGCTATTTTTTTGATTATTCTGTCATCAAGTTTCTTTTCATATGTACGGCTCTGCAATCTGCCCCAGACCTTCAGGTTTGCACCAACATCAAGCTTTTCACAGAATCTGGCATTTCTTCCCCAGCATATACAGGGTATATAGTCTGACTTGTTATATGCCCTGTTGACAGCTATAAGTATATCCGTGATTTCCCGTCCGAAAGGCGTGGTCCTGTAATTTGGTTTCTTGCATATGAATCCATCCAGGAAAATGGTATTTCTATTGTGTATGTTATCCAGGGAATCAATTATCCTTGCTTCACGGGCAAATATGTTGAGGACCAGTTTGCTTCTTCCGTTGTTTGAACTGTTGTAGGACCTGAACTGTCCTTCCACCTCAACGAAACTACCTTTGTTAAGCTTTTCAATATTGACCAGCCTCTCGGAAATCAATACCGGAAGTGTGTCATATGACTTGCTGAGTCTTTCGACATTCAGGTTGAATACATAGAACTTCTCGCCATATATTTCGTGACTGAAGGAAGGTTCCCCGGCAGCTATACCGGCAACATAAACCACATTGTTTTCAAATAGTGCGTTTTCATTTGTCATTATCCCGCCCCCCCGGGTCATTGGTATCCTGAAGTCATGAGTATATTGCCAATTTATCGTAAGTTCAATATTTTGTTCAATTATATAACAGATTTTTCAAAAAATAAAGATATTACGAACTTGTTTTTACATCCATATACCTTTACATAACTTTTGCCCTGTGCTATAATTCCATAGGCACTTGAGCACATATGCCGGGGCGTGGCTCAGCTCGGTAGAGCACTTGACTGGGGGTCAAGGGGTCGCAGGTTCAAATCCTGTCGCTCCGACCAAAAAAGGAACCAAAAGGTTCCTTTTTTTATTGCCATTGAATATTCTTTACTTATCTGCTTCTGTTTCACTTTCCCCGGGTTCTTCAGTGTCTTCTCCCCTGTCTTCATCCTCAGACAGCTTGATGTTTTCCTTAAGGATTGAAGCATATTCCGAAGTACCAGTTGCCATTTCTTCATTGTCCCTTGCTTCCTTCTTTTCTTTCCTGTCCTTCATATATATAAGAAGCAGAATAGCAGTGAAAACAAGGAAGAACACAAGACCAATAAGCTGGCTTACCCTGATGTTTCCAAGCATCAGACTGTCAGTCCTCAGACCTTCGATGAACATCCTTCCAAAACCATAGAGTGCCATATAAAGGCAGAAAATCTGTCCATTGAATTTCTTTTTCCTTGAAAGGACAACCAATAATACAAAAGTAAGCAGGTTCCATATTGATTCATACAGGAAAGTCGGATGGACGGGAAGATATGGATTTACATCAACTCCCCTTGCTGCCATAAGACTCAGTTCATTTTGTATGGGCTGACTCGTCATGCCCCATGGAAGATTTGTATTATATCCAAAGGCTTCCTGGTTTACGAAATTACCCCATCTGCCTATGGCCTGTGCCAGTGCGAAATATGGGCCAGCCAGGTCGCCGAGGGCAAGAAAATTAATTTTCTTCACCCAGCTGTATACAGCGGCGGCTCCCATACCTCCGATTATTGCTCCATAGATTGCAAGACCTCCGTCCCTGATATTTATGATTTCGGCAAAGGTCCAGTTCTTTGTGTAAAAGACCACATAAAACAACCTTGCAAAAATTATAGCAACAGGAACTGCAATCAAAAGGATATTGATGATATCATCCTCGACGAGGCCATGTTTCTTAGCATTTCTCAGTGCCAGGAATACAGCAAGGGCAAATCCGACACCTATGATCAGTCCATACCAGTAAATATCAACTCCGAACAATGTAAATGCGACCCTCGAGACACGGATTACAAATCCTCCGAACAAATTGGGAAAAGAAACTTCAGTCATATAATAACCTCCTAGCGCTGCAAATATTTTACCATGGTAAACTACACCCTACAAGTACGGATGATTTCCAAAGAAAAGAACCGCCTCTGCTATGTCTGTTTCAATCTTGTTTTTCAACTCATTTATATCATTATGTTTGATCTCATCCCTGTGCTTTGTTATGAAAAGCACTTCGATTTCCTTGCCGTAAAGCCATCCGGTGAAATTGAATATATGGGTTTCTATTATTTTTTCAGCATTTGATGAGACCGTAGGTCTTACTCCGATGTTTGTGATGCTGTTGTAGGACCTGCCATCTACAATTGTCTTTGTAAAATATACCCCTTTATCCGGAAGTACAAAATCTCTGATTGGAATTATATTCGCAGTAGGAAATCCGATCAAGGTTCCTATCCTGTTACCATATTCAACCTTTCCTTTGATTGAATAGTATCTTCCCATCATGACCCTGACTTCTTCCATGTCCCCTTTTTCAATATATTCCCTGATTGCAGTTGAGCTTACTACCTTATCCCCGGCCTTTACCGGTGCAATGGTCACAATGTCAAATCCATTTTTCTTCCCAAGGTCTTCCAAAAGCTGTATGTCACCCCTGCCCATTTTACCGAAATGATAATTGAAACCTGTAACTACAAGTGAAATCCTGTACTTCCTGACGAGTATATCTTCTATGAAATCCGTAGCTTCCATTGAAGCAAATTCATCTGTGAAATCCTCAAGGACCAGATAGTCGACACCTAGTTCCTCAAATTTCTCCATTCTTTTTTCAAGGGGTGAAATCAATTTTATGTTTCTTTTCTGCAGAATATTGTCCGGATGGTCCCTGAAGGTATATACAATTGATGGAATTCCACGCTTCTTGCATTCCCTGACCAGTTCACTGATCAGTTTTTCATGTGCTATGTGAACACCGTCGAAATTTCCGAGGCCTATCCCGGAAGCTTTGAGATCTTCGATTCCCTGGTTTCCCGTTAGAGTAATCATATAAGTCTTTTCCTGCTCTTAATCTTCCCGTATTCATCAACTGATGCTATACCTGCCGCCCTGCCATCTGAAAGTACTGCCAGATAATCTCCTGCCGGTTTTCCTGTTTCAAAGACAATACCCTTCATGAACCGCTCTGAATCATTCTCATCAAGTAAAATACTGTCAATATCCAAATATACAGTTGGATCAATGATTATACTGTCAAGTCTGTCTTCTTCAGCTGCTTTTTCAATCTCATCCAATCCATGGGCATCACTCAGCTTAAAGCAACCATTCTTTGTCCTGACTAAAGCACTCATCGTCCCATAGCTGCCAAGAGCCTTACCGATGTCATTGCAAATACTTCTAATATATGTACCTTTTGAACATGAAACATCAAATTCCGTGCGTTTTACATGATGCCCGTCATATGAATCATCAAATATCTGTAAGTTGTTGATTGATTTTATTTCCACTCTTCGTTCAGGAATTGTGACATCAACTCCCTTTCTGGCATATTCATAAAGTTTTCTGCCTTTGACCTTTACTGCTGAATATACAGGGGGTTTTTGTTCAATGGTTCCAACAAATCCTAAAATGGTTTTAGCAATAATGTCATCCTGTAAATCAGATATGTCGGATTTATCAGTTATGCTTCCTTCAAGGTCATAGGTATCAGTCGCTATCCCCAGAAGCATGGTTACCCTGTATGCCTTTTCGTCCTTCATAAGGTACTCCGCAAGTCTTGTATGCTTTCCCAGACAAACAACCAGTACACCCTCAGCCATGGGATCCAGGGTGCCGGTGTGTCCTGCCTTGTCTGCTCCTGTTATTCTCCTGACCTTTGAAACGGCCGAAAAAGATGATATGCCTCTTTCCTTGTACAAGATGATGGCTCCGTTCATTCCCATATCATCTTACGGCTCCGCATAGTCTTTTGATGATAAGCTCAGAGGCCTGTTCAAGGTTTTCCGATTCAATGGTGCACCCGGCTGCCCTTTGGTGTCCTCCGCCGCCGAAGTCGCCTGCAATCGAAGACACATCAATTGCATCAGTATTTGACCTCATGTTGACCTTATATCCTGAACCGGCTTCCCTTATTAAGGCACCCGCAATTACTCCTTCGGTATTTACCGTTATGTTTACTATTCCATCAAAGTACTCATCCCTTCCCCCGAGAAAATCATACTCAGATGCCTTCATTGATATAACAGCAATCCTCATATCGCAGAAAAATCTCATATTCTCAATGGCCAGGCACTTCAGCCTGAGCTTGGGGTAAGGCATCATATCAAATGCCCTATGGGATATTTCTGAAATGTCTATTCCTGTTTCAAGTAAACCTGCACATATCCTCATGCTATTTGGAGTGGTATTTGAATATCTGAGCCCACCAGTATCTGTGCTGATTGCAGTAAAAAGAGCCTCAGCAGTCCGTCTGCTGAAATCATAATTGTTTCCGGCCAGAATATTGTAGATGATTTCACCCGTGGAAGATGCATTTATGTCAACATAATTGTATTTCCCGAACAGTGTGTTTGTCTTATGATGGTCTATGTTCCAGGAAACCTCGTGTTTCAATGCTTCGAATCTTTTACCCAATCTCTTTGTATCACCTGTATCAAGAGTGATAATGAAACTCTCCTCAATCTCGCCACCCTCATAGACACTTAATGTCTTATCCGGATCCAGGTAATCATATTTTTCAGGAATTTTCTCCTCAAGAAGAATCCTTGTCCTAACCCCAATGGATTCCATGAAGTCCTTCAAAGCTATGGAACTGCCCAGACAGTCGCCGTCTGCATTCACATGGGGCATGATCACACAATCGGTCATGTCCCTTGCATACTCAGTGAACCGGACAACCATCTCATTGATTTCCATCATTCTTATCCTTGTTCAGTGAGTCCAGAATGCTGTTAATCCTGAAGCCTTCCTCTATGAAATCATCACATTTGAATCTGAGTTCAGGTACATGCCAGAGCTTTATCCTTTTTGACAGTAAGTGACGTATATATCCTGATGCACTTCTTATGGCCTCAAGGGATTCCCTGATGGATTCCTTGTCTCCGAAGAGACTCACATAAATATCAGCATAGCTCAGGTCATTGGTGACCCTGACCCCAATGACTCCCGGCATTGCCGTAAGCCTTGGGTCCTTTACTTCATTTTGCAGGATCAGACTTATTTCCTTTTTTATTTCCTGACTAATCCTTTCGGTTCTCCTGGCCATACTATACCTCTATTTCCACCATCTCAAATGCCTCGATGACATCTGATTCCTTGATATCGTTGTATTTTTCTACGGAAATACCGCACTCATAACCTGACTGTACTTCCTTTACATCATCCGTGAATCGCTTGAGTGAAGCCAGCTTGCCTTCATAGACAACAATGCCTTCCCTGACAACCCTTACATCCGAACTCCTCTTTATACGTCCGTCCGTGACCATGCATCCGCCTATGGTGCCTATTCCTGACACCTTGAATATCTGCCTGATTTCTGCATGACCCGTCACGACTTCCTTGTATTTTGGATCAAGCAATCCCTTCATTGCCGCTGCAACTTCTTCAACTGCATTATAGATTATTCTGTAAAGCCTTATATCTACACCGGCATCTTCCGCAGCCTTAGAGATAAATCCACTCGGCCTTATATTGAAACCTACGATTATTGCGTTTGAAACTTCAGCAAGATTTATGTCACTCTCATTTATTGTTCCCGTTGCTCCATGGATTACCTTGACTGTAACCTCGTCATTGGACAATTTTTCCAGTGATTCAGTGACTGCCTCAACCGAGCCCTTGACATCTGCCTTTACAATGATCTTGAGTTCCTTTACATTTCCTTCCTGTATCTGACTGAAAAGTTCATCAAGGCTTGTGGGCTTTTTGCTGGTCTTCTGCTGCTGCTGCTGGTATCTTCTTTCTTCGGCAAGGCTCTTTGCCACCTTTTCATCCTCTACGGAATAGAAGACTTCACCGGAATCCGGCACTTCATCCAGACCCAGGATAACAACAGGCATCGATGGACCGGCTTCATTGATTTCATCTCCCTTGTCATTTGTCATTGCCCTTACACGTCCTACTGATGTACCGCTGATTACGCAGTCTCCTACCCTGAGGGTTCCGTTCTGCACCAGCAATGTAGCAACAACACCCCTGTGTTCATCCTTCTTTGATTCGATTACGGTACCTTTTGCCTGTCTGTCAGGATTTGCCCTCAGTTCAAGGACATCAGCTGTCAGAAGAATCATATCAAGCAGTGTATCAATGTTTTCCCCGCTTTTGGCAGATACAGGAACACATATTACATCGCCTCCCCACTCCTCCGGAACTATTCCGTATTCAGTGAGTTCCTGTTTGACTTTGTCAGGATTTGCAGCCGGCAAATCTATCTTGTTTATTGCAACTATAATTGATACTCCGGCATCCTTGGCATGGTTTATTGCCTCAACTGTCTGCGGCATTATTCCATCATCAGCGGCAACTACGATTATTGCTATGTCAGTAACCTGTGCTCCCCTTCTTCTCATGGAAGTAAAGGCTGCATGACCCGGGGTATCAAGGAAAGTGATCAACCTTCCGTTGACACGGACATTGTAGGCACCCACATGCTGGGTGATTGCACCGGCTTCTGTTGCAACTACATCAGTATTCTTGATTGTATCAAGCAGGCTTGTCTTTCCATGGTCAACATGACCCATGACAACGACAACAGGCGCTCTTTCAACAAGGCTGTCAGGAGAATCAACCTTATCATCATCGAAGAGTATGTCTTCCATTGATATTGATTCCATCAGTTCAGCCGTTATTCCATATTCAGCTGCAACAAGGAAGGCTGTATCGAAATCAATGTCATCATTCAAGGCTGCCATTATGTCCAGGGACATCAGTTTGCCTATTACCTCAGTTGCCTGTTTCTTTATTGTTTCTGCAAATGCTTTTACGGTCATGGTTGCGGGCAGCTTGACACGTGTGAGTACTTCACGTCTTGGTGCATTGTCTGCCTTTCTTTTGCTGCGCCTCTGCCTCAGATTATCATCACTGTAGTATTCATTGAGCACGTAATCCTCGGAAAGGACTTCGTTAACTTTTCTTATTCCACCTCCGACAAAATCATCATTCCTGTACTTTCCGGATTTTGATTTGGATTTTTTTGCAACAGGTTTGAACTCCTGCTGTACATAGCGTCCTTTTTCCTTTGTGTTATTTCTCTTTTCCGGTTTCCGGGTTGTCTTGGATATAGGTTTTTCTTCATCAACATCCGTATCCGCCTTTGCTGCAGGCCTTGGTCTTGGAACACCGGCATTCTGCGGTCTCTGGGGTCTGGCAGTACGGGTATCCTGCGTATCCCTGTTATCTCTGTTATCCCTGTTATCCCTGTTATCCCTGTTACCTCTGGTCTGCCTGGGCACTGGCTTTTTGGGAGTAAGGTCAATTTTCCTTCCTGTAAGTCCAAGCGGCTTTGATTCCTTTTGCGGCTGAGGCTTATTATGTGGTTTCCTGTGGTCCTTTTGACCAGTCTGTGGTTTTGCGTTCACATGCGGTTTGTCAGTCCTTGGTTTTGGTGATTCTTCCTTGGCCGTAACCGTGGCTTCCTCTGTTTTTTCCTCCACAGCATCAACTTCCTCAGATGCAGTCACTTCTGAACCTGCTTCTATTTCTTCCGTCTTTTCAAGTTCTATATCTGATTTATTTGCCTCGGAAGTTTCTTCATGAATTGTTTCACTGCTGTCTGAAACTGATGCGGAGATTTCCTCTGAAGCTGCATTTCCCTCGATTTCATCGTTCCCGGTTTCGTCAGCTGAAGTACTTTCTTCTTCCTCATCTGTCTTATGCTTTCTGATTACAGTTACCTTCATCCTCTTTGGCTTTGGGACAGGAGCTTCATCGGCAGATGTTTCATCGGATGATTTGTCCGTGGCAGGCTTTTCCATTGAATGGGCTTGTTTTACCGGTTTTACGGGTTGCGCCTTAATGACAACCTTCTTTTTGCCGGAATCAGATTCATCAACTTTAATTGCCCTTGCACTCTTGGAACCGGCCCTTTTTCTAAGACCCATCTGCTCATAAAGTTTGTTTTGTTCTGTTTCAGAAATTTCAGATGCCACTCCTTCGGCGGAAATACCGAGGTCCCTCACCTTCTTCAATATGATTCCCGGCTTGACATCAAGTTCCCTGGCAATTTCACTGATTTTTTTGTTCATCTATTATCTCCATTCAATCTGCATCTTTGACAGAATCAGTTTAATAAAGTTTCTGTCAATAATTCCGATAATCTTAATACTCTCTCTTCCGATTGCATTTCCAAGCATCTCACTGCTGCCATATGATATCAGTTCAGCACCGGTTTCATTGCATGCAGCCTTTATTTTATTCAGGGTGTTGGTTCCTAAGTCTTCAGTTACAATAACAAGTCTTACCTTCCGTCTCCCAACAGCCTGTGTCACAGCAACGGTACCGGCAACTATCTTTCCTGCTTTTCTTGCCAATCCTATTGCTGAATAAAAACCCCTGTCATCATTTTGCATAACCCTGAAGTTCCTCATATACAGATGCTGATGCTTCGGCATCCAATGCCCTGCGGATTGCCCCCGTTTTTACTGCCTTTTCAATGCACTCTGCGTTCCTGCACAGATATGCTCCTTTTCCCGACAGTTTTCCCGTTGGATCCACACTTACAACTCCATCTGCCGACCTCACTACCCTGACAAGAGATTTCTTTGGGTTCATCTGACGGCAGACTATGCACATTCTCATGGGTTCTTTTTTCTTCAAGCCAACACCTTCAACTATATTATTTTATCCTATTCCTCAGCCGGCTCTTCATCTTCAGCCGGTTCAGTGGAAACATCATCAATTTCCGTGTTCCCCGCAGATTCACTTTCTTCCATAAAAAGGGCGTCCAGTGGATTTGCTGCTTCAGGTTCACTCTCTTCGTTTACATGCAGCAACTCATCCTCTATTATACCCCTGAGCTGGGATTCAGGTATAATATCTATCTTCCAGCCTGTGAGCCTTGCTCCAAGCCTTGCATTCTGTCCGTTCTTTCCGATGGCCAGTGACAACTGGTTGTCCGGGACCGTTACCCTTGCTTTGTTTTCCTCTTCGCTGTTTTCATCAAGGGGTTCAAATATATCAACCCTGATAACATCAGCAGGGCTGAGACTGTTGGATATGAATGTTGCAGGATTCTGGCTCCATTCTACAATATCAATCTTTTCTCCCCTGAGCTCATCAACAACAGCAGTTACCCTGATTCCTCTGTGGCCGATACAAGCTCCGGAAGCATCAACGTTGGGATCATTGGAGAATACACCTATCTTTGTCCTTGAGCCCGGTTCCCTGGCGATTGATTTTATCTCGACAATACCATTCTGGATTTCAGGTACTTCAAGTTCAAAAAGCCTCTTAACAAGGTCGGGATGTGTTCTTGAAACGAATATTCTTGGACCTTTGTTTGTTTTCTTCACTTCAGTTACGTAAACCTTTAACCTGGAACCCACTGAGTAATGCTCGCTGCCAACCTGTTCCCTGTGAGGCATGAGGGCTTCAGTATTGCCAAGGTCAAGGTAAACCGTATCCTTCTCAATTCTCCTTATGACACCTGCGACGATATCCTTGAGTTTGTTGTCATATATGTCATATAACTTCTCTCTTTCAGCTTCCCTTATCTTTTGCATGATGACCTGTTTTGCAGTCTGGGCGGCAATCCTTCCAAAAGAATGGGGATCCATGAACTCCTCAAACTGAAGTTCATCTCCTACTTCCACATCCGCATACTCCAGCGCATCCTTGAGGGAGATTTCAGTGTCCTCATCCATCACTTCCTCAACCACGGTCTTTATACGCATTACATTTATTTCACCGGTTTCCCTGTTGAGTTCAACATTAACATCGAAAGCTACACCACTGTTTTTCTTATATGCTGATTCAAGGGCTTTCTCAAGGGCTTCCACAAGAAGTTCCGAGTCTATTCCTCTTTCTCTTTCAATCTGCCTGATGGCATCCATCAACTCTGAAGCCATATTGCTCCTCCTTTTTTAATCTACAAACTTTCTCTTGACCGATGCAACATCCTTTTCCAAAAACCGCAACGTTTCATCATCAACTACAATTTCAATATTTCCTTCGCCGTATCCTGAAAGAATACCGCTGAAGATCTTTCCTTTTTCATTGGACTTATAAAGTCTTACTTCCACTGTCTCTCCCATGTACCTTTTGAAATCCTCTTCATTCTTGAATTTCCTGTCATATCCCGGTGAAGAGACCTCAAGGGTGTATGAGCCCTGGATATCAATGTTATCATCAATCAGGGGTTCTATTATCCTGTGGACGGCCACACAATCATCTATTCCGATACCCTGTCTGGAATAGATGTAAATCCTGAGGTACATTCCGTCAGGTTCCTTCCTGAACTCCACATCAGCAAGTTCATAACCCTTCTCCATTACCGGGCCTTTTATGAGCTCACTGACAGCCCTGTCTATCTTCTGAGCCATATATCCTCCTCTTACAGTAACAAAGAGTGGGACAACCCACTCTCAGTAACTTCAATAATCTAGCCATTGAATTATAGCAAATGCAAGGCATGTTTGCAAGTAGCTGACGAATATTTCATACTTTTCCCGGTTCCGGCAGCCTCCGCGCTCCTGTTCTAATGCCAATGGCTCCCAGAGGAGCAGTAATTGCTATGGACAAAACCGCAATTGCAAGGATGATTTCCCCTCCTTTAACTCCAAGTGCCAGGGGTACAGCACCTATAGCTGCCTGGACAGTGGCCTTCGGTATATAGGCTATGATACAGAACAATCTCTCCCTCATTAACAGATTTGTCCCGGCAAGTGATATCAGCACACCTGCTGCGCGAAGCAACAAACCGATGGCAATGATCAGAAGCCCTTTGATTCCTGATTTGAACAAAACACCGATGTCAACCTTAGCTCCAATCAAGACAAACAGCAGTATTTCCGCAAATATCCATATCTTTCCGAATTTCAAGGCCAGCCTTTCAGACACAGCAGGAAGTTTTTCAAGCAGAATGAAACCTACGGTCATGATACCAAGGAGAGATGATATCCTCACCATTGATGAAAGCATGTCCTCAGCTGCAGTCATTGCTATGGCAACTCCCAGGATAAGCAGTACCTTCTTTGTATCCCTGATTTCCATCTTACGGAATATGACGGTAAGAATGAATCCTGTCGCTGCTCCCAGAATTATACCAAGTACAATTGACAAACCGGTGGAACCTATCATTGAAAATATGTTTATTTTATTTCCTGCATATATTCCAAGGAAAGCAGAGAAAATCGTAATTGCAAATATATCGTCAACGGAGGCTCCGGCCAGGATCATGGTAGGTATGCCTTTTTCTCCACCTATTCCCTTTGACTGATACTCCAGCATGGCAGGTACAACGACAGCAGGCGAAACAGCTGCAATCATAAATCCAAGCATCCCCGCCTCTGCAATACTGAAATCGAGCAATATAATGGACATGACCATTATCATTCCACCCTCAAGCAGACATGGTATCATACTGAGCCTGAGTGCAGCGCCCCCGACTTTTTTAAGAACATCCTTCCTAAGCCCAAGACCCGCCCTCAGGAGAATGATGATCAGGGCGATTTTCCTGAAATCATCTGAAATCACAAGAAACTCATCGGACAGAAGGTCCAGGCACCATGGACCAAGGATGATGCCTGTCAGAAGCATCCCAAGAAGACCCGGGAGCTTCATCTTTTCAAAAAGCCAGTTGGCTGTCAGACCGGTTATAATGACCAGGGCCAGGCCATATGCCATTGTCAGTCTACCTCTTCAAAGGGATAATTCTCGGGAGCTTCAAGTCCCAGTGCTCCGATGAAAAGGGTATCGTATGCAATTACAATTTCTTCGTCCGTGGGTATCACCATTGCCTTCACCTTACGGCCGCTGAAGGTTCCTTCTGCAATCACAATTTCCTCACCGCGAACCCTGTTTGCTTCCTTGTCAATCTTGAAATCGCAGCTTTTCAGCATACCAAGGACTTTTTCCCTTACATACCATTCATTTTCACCCACTCCTGCAGTGAAAATAATGGCATCACAGTATTCTGTTGTACCCATATAACTTCCAATATATTTTGCAAGTCTGTAAGCATAGATGTCTACAATACGATCACTTTCAGCATCTCCTTCAAGTGCTTTTGCCCTTATATCCTGCATGAGGTTTGTACCGCTTATACCCTTGAGGCCGCTTTCTTTGTTGAGCATCCGCATCACTTCATCATATGCAGCTCCAAGGTCCATATTCTTTTCATCCGCCTTCAGGTGTGCAACATGTCCTATGATCGCAGGGTCTATGTCCCCGCTCCTGGTTCCCATGATGACGCCTTCAAGCGGGGTGAATCCCATACTGGTATCCATGCTTTTTCCGCCAACCACCTTTGTAAGGCTGGAACCATTGCCCATATGTGCTGTAACGCAGTTGATTTCATCATGTTTCATGCCAAGTATGGCAGCAGCCCTTCTGGAAACATACAGATGGCTTGTCCCATGGAATCCATAGCGCCTCACCATATATTCAGTGAACCACTCATCAGGAAGAGCATATTTATATGCATATTCGGGAATAGTGGCATGGAAGGCCGTATCAAATACAGCTACATTGGGAACTCCCGGAAGAAGTTTTTCTGCCACGAGTATTCCCTTGACATTCTGTGGATTATGAAGAGGTGCTATTGGTGAAAGCCTTTTGATTTCAGCAATGACTTCGTCTGTGAGCAGAACACTGGAATTATAGCTGGCTCCTCCATGGACAACCCTGTGGCCGATCGCTATGATGGTTTCCTTTGGAACATTCTGTTTCTCAAATATACTGAACATCTCAACAAGCGCATCCTCATGATCGGGCAGCTTTATTTCATATTTGGTTTTGCTGCCGTTCATTTCGAACTTCATTGTGCTGCGTTCGATGTTTCCGATTTCCTCCGCAATACCGCCGATTATAGGCTCAACCGTATTGTTTTCCCTGACTTCAAACAGATTGTACTTAAGCGATGAACTTCCGCAGTTCAGTGATAAAATGGTTTTCTTCATTCTTGTCTCCTCTTAATTTATGTTAACCGCATAATACGGTTTCAAAGTCTTACTTCCCTGCCGGTTGAAGCACTTTCATAGACAGCATCCAGAATCCTCATGAGTTCCACTCCGTCTTCAACAGGACTTATACATTGGCTCCGTCCGTTGATACAGTCAATGAAATGGCTGATTTCCCTTGCAAACATGGATTCAAACTCGTTTGACTCCTTTGAATAAACAGGAGTCATATCAGTATTATATCCTTCATCAGAACCCGCTATCTTTATTTCGGGTATTACAGTGGCACCGGCTTTTGTTCCGAACAATTCGCAATGTATCTTTTCCTCAGCGGTATGCAGTGTGAAGCTGACATCCACTGAAAGTGCGGAACCATTACTGAATTTTATCAATGCAGCCGCAGAATCCTCTACATCACAGACAGTACCGGGATCCGCAGCCCTGTAACGGTTTAGCATTTTTACATCATTCCGGGGACCGAGTTTATCAAAGGTAACACCGTAAACACCTGCGGTCTTCGGTTTCCCCATCAGGTATCTGCAAAGGTCAATCATGTGTACTCCGAGGTCAATGAGCGGACCACCTCCTGATTTGCTTTTATCCGCAAACCAACCCGTAGGATTTCCGCATCTTCTAATGCATCCTGTCTTCGCGTAATAAATTTCACCAAGTCTGCCATTGTCTATGAAGTCTTTTATTATTTCGGTTCCCTGGGCAAATCTTCTCACAAAACCCACCATCAGTAATCTGCCGGTTTCTTCAGATACCTTCTTCATCTCCATTGCTTCCATAGCATTCATGGCAAGAGGTTTTTCACAAAGAACATGGGCTCCGGCATTCATGGCATCAATTGAAATCCTTGCGTGGCTGTCATTCCATGTGCAGACACTGACAGCATCGGGTTTGATGCTTTCAAGCATGTCAATATGATTGTCAAAAGCCATGGGTATGTCATTTACCCTGCAGAATTCAAGGGCTCTTTCATAATTTATGTCGCATACCCCGACTACTTCAACATCACCAAGTTTTTTATATGTCTTCAGATGGTATAGACTAATATTACCGGTCCCTATTATCGCTATTCTTGTTTTCTTCATATAAAGACTCCCGATTACATCCAGCATTCCCGGATATTATATCATTTTTTGCCATATATGTAATTGAGAATTTCAGTGAAATCAACCGTTTCACCAGACAGTCTTGATAAATCAGCAGCAAAGGCAACCGCACTTGCAAGAATTCCTGCCCCAATCTGATTTGGAAATTTTCCACATTTGTAACAATCAGTGAAGAAGCTGCATAAACCCTGGTCACCGCCTCCATGGCTACCGCCGGTTTCCAACGGTCGAAATACCTGCGGTTCACTGTTTTTAATTGACATATAAACTTCCTGATTTTCGAAACTTGCTTCTATACAGCCCTTTTCACCATGTATCCTGATTGTCCTGTTGCCTTTTGAAGAATGCATGGATAAGGTAAATACAGCAGTCACACCATTCTCATACAAGATGTTCACAGTCTGATGGTCAACCAGGTCAGACTCTATGTTATATGGGCATATTGACGTGTCGACTGATGAAAATACATACTCGGTTTCATCAACATATATGCAAGTATCATATTCAGGGCACTTTTTGCTGCATTTTTCCAGTCCCCTTTCCCTCCTGAAAAGCATATTTGATCCAAAGGAAGAAATCTTTACGGGAAGAGAGGCAACTGCAATATTAAGTATATCCATGTCATGACTGCACTTTGTATTCAGCATACCACCGCTCAGTCTGCTGTCACGATGCCATCTTCTGAAAAATCTTGCGGCATGCAGCTCTCCAAGGGTTTCAGCGGCTTCAATGGATACAACAGGGCCTATTGCTTCATTACCAAGCAGTTCCATGATCTTGTCATACATGAATGTATATCTTAGACCAAAACCAAGGACTATTCCGGGTTCATACCCATCTGCTATTGTGTGAAGCCTTGCAAGGGCATCCGTACTCACTTCAACGGGTTTTTCCAGCATAATAGGTTTCCCCGTTCCAACAGCCCACTCCATAATCTCAAGATGCGTGTGGTCAGGAGTTGCTATTATTATGGCATCATAACCGTCAGCATCCCTGAAGTCAGTTATGGCGGTTGCATTTGAAAGATTATATTCTTCAATCAGCAAAGGTGGTTTTTTGACATCCTTGTCGCAGACCCATTTGATGTTTTCTCTGAAATATACGGCATAAGCCGTCGCTCTGTTGCCGCTTCCTATCAAAAGTATTTCCATTGCTTCAACCCCTTCTCACCTTGTCAACCAACACGCATACGGCTTCTATGCATTCCTTTTCGGTACCATTGTTTTCAACAGTGAAATCCATTGCTTCCTTGTAAGTCATATATCTGTCATTGAACAATTTTTCCAGCATTCCCGGCTTACCGTTCAGCATAGGCCTGTTGGATTCATCCATTGATGACCTGATTCCTTCGATGTTCCTGTCAATGAATATCACAGTACCCTTTGATGCAAGTCTTCTGTTATATTCGCTTCCAAGAATTCCACCGCCTGTTGCTATCATTGAATTATCCTTTTCCAGGGCTCTTTTAAATTCCGCGCTTTCAATTTCCCTGAAACGAGGTTCACCCTGGGTTTTGAATATATCTGTGATGTTACCATGCCTTGATTCAATCTCTTCATCAATGTCAATGAATTGAAGTCCCATTTTCCTTGCAACAGCCCTGCCTATGGTACTTTTTCCGCATCCGGACATTCCTATCAGTATGAACCTACACATTATAACCCTCCATACGCTTGTATATCTCTGTTATCAATTCGTTTGAGAAGGTTCTACTGCGCCAGATTTCCTGTGCCTTGACTGCCTGTGCCACAAGCATCATCATCCCGTTTGCCGTTATACTTCCGTTTCTCTCAGCTTTTTCAAGAAGCAGGGTCCTTGAAGGATTATAAATTATATCAATGACAACTTTAAAACCGGCAATCGCCCTGTCATCAAGTGGACACCCGTCTGTTTCCGGGAACATGCCGACGGGTGTTGTATTTACAAGTCCGTAGCCCTCTCCAATGTGATTGTAGTCAACAAATCCATTTCCTGTACGGCTTCTGCTTGCAATCTTTATCTCATCCGCACCCATGTCCTCAAGTACGGCGGAAACACTCCTTGACGACCCTCCTGAACCAAGTATGGTGAAGTTGTTCCCTTTTACGTCAATCCCGCTTATTTCAAGTGTTTTGGCAAATCCAAAGTAATCGGTGTTGAAAGCCCTGATGACGCCATTTTCATATAGAATTGTGTTTGCTGCACCTATTCCAGCTGCCTCCTCAGAAACAAATCCGGCCATTTGAAGTATATCGACTTTATATGGTATTGTGACATTGAGTCCGTCGTACCCTTCTTCCATGAGTTCCCTGACCCTTCGTTCAAGATTCCTGGATTCAGGAATTTCAATCAAATCATATGAACTTTCAAGACCTGTAAGCTGATGAAAAATATCATGTATTATTCGTGAATAGCTGTGTCCCAGTCTTGCACCTATCAATCCCAGCTTCATATAAACCTCATATAATTCTGTAGGAACCGAGAATCCTGAAATACCCGCAGGATTCCTTTGCTTTTTCCAATGCTTTCACAATATTCTGATCATAGGCACTGCCGTTGAAATCAAGATAGAAATAATACTCAAAGCTTCTTCTTGGATTTGGCCTTGATTCAATCCTTGTGATGTTTATACTGTTTTCATAGAATGGTTCCAGCATTTTATACAGTGCTCCCGGCGTATGATTGGAAGTAAACAGTATACTGGTCTTTGATGCATCATCCTCAGGTGTGGGATCGGCACTGATTACGATGAACCTGGTCTTGTTCTTCGTATTGTCCTGGATACCTTCCCTTACAATATCAAGGCCGTAAAGTCTGGCGCATCTTTTGGACGCAATGGCACCATTTTCAATTTTCCCCCATGCCGCTACATCCCTTGCGGCGAATGCAGTATTCTGATATGAACACTCTGTAAGTCCGGGATTTTCGCTGAAGAAACCTGCACACTGTCCAAGTGCCTGTGGATGCGAATATACATATTTTATATCCCTGAGCATGCTCCCTTTCTGTCCCAGGAGACAATGCTCAATGCGAAGTTCGGTTTCTGCCTTTATGTAAAGGTCGTAATCCCTCATCATATCCGTTACTGCATTGACACCGCCGGTCGAGGAATTCTCAAAGGGAACCACCCCTGCAGACAATTCTCCGCATGATATTGCTTCAAATAAATCAGCCAGCCGGCCATAGGCCCTGGCCTTGGTACCTTCTCCGTAAATCCAGGCAAAGGCCTGTTCGGTATAGGAACCCTCTGCTCCCTGATAACCTGCCTCTCCCCCTTCTTCCAGCTTCAGGTGTCTGACCTTTGTCCTGGATTTGATAAGATCCTTCTGATATTTCTTCGAAACCTCCATCATATCCCTGGCAAATTCCGATGCATACGGATATAGCCCATTATCTTTGATGGACCCAAGGATATTGTCTATTACCGCCAGTTCCCTCTCAGGATTATATACTGCAGTTCCGGTATCACCTTTCAGCATCCCTATTTCCCTGACCAGATTCATCCTTTTTTCAAACAATACCGCCAGTTCACTATCCAGTGAATTTATCATACTTCTTTTTTCATCAAGTTCTTTCATCTATGCCTCCAGTATACTATCCATGAGGGCTATTGCTGCACAGGACTCAATGACAGGAACTGCCCTGATTCCAATGCACGGGTCATGTCTGCCCTTTATCTCAAGTTCAGCATCAACACCTTTTGAAAGATCAACGCTTCGCTGTTTCCTTGAAATGGATGAAGTAGGTTTCATGCATACATTGAAAACAAGGGGCATTCCGTTTGAAATTCCGCCCAAAATCCCACCCATATCGTTCTTATATGTCCTTACCGTGGAATCAACATAATGGAACTCATCATTTGACCTGCTTCCCTTCATGGAAGCGAGTTCAAATCCTTTTCCGAATTCTATGCCCTTCACACCGGGAACCCCGAAGCAAATGGAAGCAATCATGCTCTCAAGGGAATTGAAACCGGGTTCTCCGATACCGGCTTCCAGTCCATACACTGCTGTTTCGATTTCACTGCCAAGGGAGTCAAGGTTCATCCGTGCTTCAGTCAGCCTTTCCTCAGCAAGATCAGAGGCACTGCTGTCAATCATGGGAAGTCTGTTTTGTCTGATTGCCGCTTCCTGGGCTGCAATGTATTCCATTGGGTCCAGAACGGAATCCTTTATTCCGCCGATTGATTTGAGATGTGACACTATGGTTATGTTCCTCTCCTTTAGATATGAAATGGCCAGGGCTCCTGCAAATACAAGAGGAGCTGTAAGTCTTCCGGAAAAAGCTCCGCCTCCCCTTATGTCATTGAATCCATTGTATTTGACATAAGCAGTATAATCAGCATGTCCGGGCCTTGGAATACTCGAAAGATTTTTATAATCCGAGGACCTTGTATCGTTGTTTCTTATGATACATGCAATAGGCATTCCTGTTGCTTTTCCATCAAGAACTCCGCTGATGATTTCGGGAACATCGCCCTCCGTCCTTCTTGTGACATGTCTGCCGGTTCCCGGCCGCCTTCTTTCAAGCATTTCATTAACAAGTTCCATGTCAATCAGAATCCCTGCAGGGATTCCTTCAATGACAACACCTATTGCAGGTCCGTGGGATTCCCCGAATATATTTATTCTTAGGTTTCTTCCAAACAAACTCATGATATAATTCCTCCCGCTTCCACCAAATCCCTGAAAAAGTCCGGATATGACTTCTCAACACATCCGGCACCTTCTATGACAATATCTTTTCTTGATACACACCCAAGGATTGCAAATGCCATGGCTATCCTGTGGTCATTGCATGAATCAACAACTCCGCCGTCTATGGTACTTCCTCCCTTGATTCTTATACCATCCTCCAGCTCAGCTGTATCGATACCAATCGCCCTGAGACCCCTGCATACAGCTCCTATCCTATCGCTCTCCTTGTATCTTAACCTCTTTCCTGTAATGGTTGTATTTACAGGCAATGTCGCCGCATAGACAGCCAGAGTCGGCATAAGGTCAGGGAACTCCGATACATTTATATCATTGTCAGTCCCATCCGACATTTCATCCAGCAACCCAACAATCACCCTGTCAGGTTGCCTTGAGTAGTCCTGAAGACCCCTTACTGTAAGGCTTCCTCCCATCCTGCCCATTGCTATGAAATAGGAAGCATTTGACCAGTCCCCTTCGACTATGGTATCCCTTTGCTGTATTCCTCCGGTAGCATCCATTGAATATGGATTGTCACCTGTTACTTCAACTCCGTACTCTTCAAGGACTCCGGCCGTTAGATCAACATACCCCTTTGATTCAAATGCACCGTCAGCCTTTATAACCGCTTTCCTGGAAGCAGCGGCCACTCCCATCATCAATCCGGATATGAACTGACTCGACACAGAGGATTCTACTTCATATTCCTTTCCCGAAAGACTTCCTGATATTTCGAGGGGCAGATATATTCCATTCCCCGGTATTGTATATGATATGCCGTATCTCCTGAAAAATTCCAGTGCATGCTCCATGGGGCGTTCAGGCAGTCTCCCTCTGCCGGTCAGAACCGTCCTGCCCCCAATTACGGCGAAAATCATGGACATGAACCTGAGGGTCGATCCGGATTCCCTGCAGTCAATGAACCTGACTCCATTTGAATACGGCCGGATGCCTTCATTTTGAATGAACTTCCTCCCGGGATAAGCAGAACTGTCACTGATTTTAATTTTGCAACCTGCACTTCCAAGAGCTTCGATGGTTGCCTGGATGTCCTCGGACAATACGATGTTATCTATTGTGCACGGCAGACCTGACAAAGCCCCGCAGATTATCTTCCTGTGGCTGTCACTCTTTGAAGGCTGGGCCAGGATATTACCATGAGGTCTGAATGGTCTTACAATGACATTCATACGATTTCTCCCATGTCCATGAACTGTTCCAGTGACATTTCCTTCAGTATTGCCTTCCCTACCTTTTCAAGGAATACTTCCCTTAGCATGCCCCTGTTTACTTTCTTATCAATCAGAATTGAGCGGTTAAGCTCTGCAATTGAGTACCCGGTGGAAACAGGAAGACCCTGCGATTGAATCAGATTTTTAATCCGCTCTGCAGTTCCCAACTCGGATATACCTGCTTTTTCAGACATGTCTGCAGAAAGGGCCATCCCGATGGCAACTGCCTCTCCGTGGGATATATTCCCATAGCCCATGGTATTTTCAAGTGCATGGGCGATGGTATGCCCGAAGTTCAGTATCATCCTTTTACCTGTATCATATTCATCATTTTCAACGTATGACAGTTTTATTCTGATGCATTCCCCGATGGCAGCCTCATTGATATGCATATCCTCTTCAAAGGACCGGAAAAGTTCTTCATCCTTTATTGCAGCAGCCTTGATCATCTCAGCCTTGCCCTGTCGTATTTCAGATTCCCCCAGTGTTTCAAGAACCCCTGTGTCTATATATACGCCCTTTGGCTGTTTGAAACAACCGGCAAGATTCTTACCGGCTTTAAGGTCAACCCCTGTCTTTCCTCCCACTGAACTGTCCACCTGGGAAAGTAGTGTTGTGGGGACTTGATAAAAATCAATTCCCCTCATGAATATCGCTGCTGAGAATCCTGTTATATCACCGCAGACACCTCCGCCGAAGGCAATCATGCAGTCACCCCTTGTGATTCCTGCATTGGCAGCTGCTTCAAGGATATCTGAAACAACAGCCATGTTCTTCATTTTCTCACCGTGAACCATGAATAATCCGGATGGCTTTATACCGATTGAATCAAGGAAGCGTTTCCCATGGAATTCATATGCAAGTTTGTCAGCAACAATGAATATCCTGCTTTTTCTTTCTTCAATGTCACTTCCAAGAATATCAAATGAATCTTTTGATATATATACTTTGTAGCTTCCATTTTCAAGGTCAATGGGAATGATCATTTAAATCCTCCTGCCTATTGCACCTGATATAATTCTAAGACTATTCATCATCTCGCTGAAATCCTCAGGAGTAATTGATTGATTACCGTCACTGAGGGCATTTTCAGGATCATTATGGACTTCTATCATGATACCGTCTGTTCCTGCTGCAACTGCCGCCCTTGCCATGGGCATGACCATCCATCCCATCCCGGTGGCATGACTGGGGTCAACTATTATCGGAAGGTGAGAGAGCCTTTTGATTGCCGGAACTGCACTGACATCCAATGTATTCCTGGTATATTTTTCAAAGGTTCTTATTCCCCTTTCACAAAGTATTACCTGGGTATTGCCTTCTGACATAATATATTCCGCGGACATAAGCCACTCTTCTATTGTTGCTGAAAGACCTCTTTTAAGAAGTATGGGTTTCCTTATTTTACCCAGCTCCTTCAAAAGCATGAAGTTGGACATGTTCCTTGCTCCAACCTGTATCAGGTCAACATCCCTTGCAAACCTGTCCACCATGCTCTCAGACAGTATTTCAGATACTATGGGAAGTCCCGTTTCCTTCTTTGCAATTACAAGAAGTTCAATGCCTTCATATCCAAGTCCCTGGAAACTATATGGTGATGTTCTTGGTTTGAATGCTCCGCCTCTGAGGAAATCCGCCCCTGCAGCCTTTACCCTTCGTGCAATATCCACGATCTGGTCCTCTGTTTCAACGGAACACGGGCCTGCTATGACTGCAATCTTTCCTCCTCCTATTTCCCTGCCGCCTACCTTTACAATGGAACTTTTAGGATGAAAAAGGCGGTTTGCACGTTTGAAAGGCTCCTGAATCCTCATTGCCTTATGAACTATTTCATTTATCCTAAGGCTGTCGATATCAATTGAACTCGTATCTCCTACCAGGCCCAGGATTGTATAATCGCTTCCCACGACTTTCTCAACCGTAAGTCCTTTTTTCTCAATCTGATAAATCAGTTCCTCTATTCTTTGTGCTGAAGCGTGGGGCTTCAAAACTATTACCATATCATTCCTCCTGCAAGGCTGAAATTAAAAACAGAGACCCTGTGAGCCTCTGTCATCATCATGTGTACAAAACAGTACCGGGCTCACTAGATCAAGTCCGTAAAAAAGAAAAAATAAAACTGTCCTGCATTCCTTATGTTCATTTTCATACCTTGGATAGATATTACATCAGCCAAAAGGCCCTTGTCAAGGTTTCATGTTAGTAACCATATTCACTGAAATCAGTGCTTTCTATGAAATTGGTTACATCCGTGTCACGTCTGAACCCGCTTCCCTCAAGTACAATGAACAAATCAGCAATAAGGCTGTAATAAGCAGAGTCCCTGTATTCCCCAAGAAACCTTATATAGCTTGCCTTTGCTTCGGAGGTAAGTATCTGGGTAGCCTGTTCATAGACAGGAGAAGTTGCAAAATCCCTCTTACCTATATAAATGGCGAGATATTCCTCAGCTTTCAGTCTGGCCTTTATATTGAACGGGTAGGCATTTGTATACGTATCGGAGAATTTCTTCCACTCATAGACCAGATCCGCAACCTGTTCAATGTCAAGATAAAGGTTTTCATCATCAGCCGCCGTCATCATTTCAGTGTCAAGTATCAATGAAAGCTCCCGGTCCTTGAGTAAAAGGTATTCATTCAGTATTTCAGAAACAAACAACTCAAAGTTTGCCTTAAGATAACTTGGCTGCAAAGTTGCTTCTATGTAGCCGTTTCCGATGCTGATATTGACACCGAAAGCCCTTGCCTGCCTTATGAAATCGTCATCAATGTCACCCATGCTGTATTTATATGGAATACCTGCAATGACAGTGTTGTAACATTCCTCAAGTACGTTGAACATTCTGTCGTTCACATAGAAGTCAGCACCGGCCATCTGTCTGTAATACTCCGTCGCTGTGCCAAGACTGGAAATTTCAGAAAGATCAAGTTCACTGAGTCTGCTGCAGAACAACTCAAACTGACTTCCCTCCTGCGTTTCAATCATATACATATTGAGCCTGGCTTCCTGCCAATCAGCCAGGGCCTGCAGCCTTTGTTCATTTGAAGGAACATCAGACAGTCCTGATAAAAGGGCATTGTATCTTTCTTCGAGCTCAATGTACCTTTCATTGCTTGCATCAAGCTGGGCTTTAAGTTCGTCAGTCACTGAATCCGAATCAATGGCAGGCAGTTCTGAAATTTTCTGCACACCATCAAAGTAATCATATACCGCATCATTGTTTCTTATGTCAAACCCTTCACCGTTGAATTTAAACTGTATCCTGTCCTCAGCAATATCACCCAGAACAAGCATTTCTCCTTCCACGGGCATAACAGGACTTCCCGGAAATGTGCCTGAGAATACCTTTTCTCCATTGACAACTATAACAAAAGCCATGTATTGGAAAGAACCAAGCAGCCTGCTGCCTCCCTTTGAATAGCTCCTGAAGCCTTCACTGTCTATGACATATTCATCATAATCACCGGAACCTGAACCGTATACCTTTTCAACAAATGTACCATTTAGCTCCATGATATGGCTGTCCCAGTAATATTTCCTTACATCATTTCCCGTAAGAACGGGGGTTCCTTCCAATGTAAGATTTTCATAATCATAATATCCGTATTGTCTGACACTTTCCGTCCCCGCCAGATATATTTCAAAAGTATCCGCTTCATCAATCCCTTCATCAGTTTCCTTTAAACCGGAACAACCGGCAAAAGAAAGAATGAATGAAATCAATATAAGAGCGGCAAGAATCCTTTTCATAATTCCTCCAGGTGTGGTTTTCTACATTATACCATTTCAACCAAAACAGCGCTTCACCCTTTACCCTGCCCATATTCAGATTGACATGGAAAACGGTCACGTCATCCGACGGATAACGTGACCGTTGATTTTAAATCCAACCTATCAGCTCCTGACTATGCTGAATACCGCGTCTTCCCCGTTTATGTTCCAATCCTTTTTATAGACATCGGTTCCCTCGCCGTCAAACAATGAGTCTGCAAGTATTTCACTGCATATTGTATCACTGTTTTTTTCAACAACCTTCATTATTATGTCACTTCCACTGACATTGAGCAGGATGTGGTCCTGTACTTCGTATCCTGCCTCTTTTCGCATGGTCTGGATCTTACTAACAATCTCCCTGACATAACCTTCCTCGATCAACTCCTCTGTCATATTTGTATCAAGTACAGCTGTCAGACTTCCGTTGCCTTCGGATACATATCCGCTTTTTTGCGTTGTTTCCGAAAGAACATCATCTTTTTCGAGTACTACGTCTGTATCCTCTATTCTGAATGTTACTGAATTCCCCTTTTCAAATTCCGACATAACATAAGCTCCGTCAGCTTCAGCCAGTGCCTTGTAAATCATTGGAACAAGCTTTCCGTACTTCGGGCCAAGGGTCTTCAGCTGAGGTTTGAGATTATAGTCAATGAATGCCGTGGCATCTTCCGTATAGCTGACTTTCTTGACATTAAGTTCATCCCGTATCAGATCAAGGTAATCGGAAGGCAGCCTTGTTTCACTGTTCAGAAGCAGTTCGGAAACAGGCTGTCTGTTCTTGATGTTCGCTGTATTCCTGAGGCTTCTTCCAAGGACTACAACTGAAAGTACTTCATCCATGTATTTCTCCAGGTCTTCGTCGATTACCGACTCATCATATGACGGAAAATCACAAAGATGGATACTTTCAGGTGCATCTGCATCTATTCCGGCTACCAGATTCCTGTATATCTCATCTGTCATGAAAGGTACAAAGGGCGCTGATATCTTGGCCAGTGTAACAAGGACCGTATACAAAGTCATATAGGCATTTATCTTGTCCTGATTGTTTTCCTTCTGCCAGAACCTTTCCCTGCCCCTTCTTACATACCAGTTGCTGAGTTCATCAACGAATTTCTGCATGGCTCTTGCCGGTTCGGTTATCCTGTAGGAATCCAGGCTTTCATCGGTATATTTAACAAGTGAATTCAGCTTTGAGAGAATCCATCTGTCCATCAGACCAAGCTTGTCATATTCAAGGCTGTATTGCAGTGGATTGAACTTGTCTATCTCAGCATACAGTACATAGAATGCATAAGTATTCCAGAATGTACCCATGAATTTTCTCTGTCCCTCGCTGACAGCCTCTTCATAGAATTTGCTTGGAAGCCATGGCGCACTTGCTGTATAGAAATACCATCTGACTGCATCTGCTCCCTGGTTGTCAAGGACAACATCCGGATCAACATAATCCCCTTTGCTTTTGCTCATTTTCTGTCCGTCCTTGTTCTGAACAAGTCCAAGGACCACACAGTTCTTGTAAGCAGGCTCATCGAAGAGCAGGGTTGAAATTGCAAGCAGAGTATAGAACCATCCTCTTGTCTGGTCAAGTGCCTCGCTTATGAAATCCGCCGGGAAATTCTCTTCGAACAGTTCCTTGTTCTCAAAGGGATAGTGCCACTGTGCAAACGGCATAGCCCCTGAGTCAAACCAACAGTCAATGACTTCACTGACCCTTGTCATTTCCCCCTGGCATTCAGGACATCTCAAATGAACCTCATCTATATATGGTTTATGAAGTTCTATGTCTTTAGGCACATTAATTCCCTTATCCTTCAGTTCAGCAATACTTCCTATGGCATCCCTGTGACCGCATGAGCATTCCCAGATAGGCAGAGGAGTTCCCCAGTACCTTTCCCTTGATATACCCCAGTCAACCACGTTCCTCAAGAAGTTACCGAACCTGGCTTCTCCTATTGAAGGCGGATACCAGTTGATTTTATCGTTGTTTGCAAGGAGATTATCCTTCAGTTTAGTCATCTCTATGAACCATGTGTTCCTGGCATAATAAATCAAATGGGTGTCGCAGCGCCAGCAGAAAGGATAGGAATGCTCATATTCATCTATTCTGTGAAGCAGTCCCTTCTCCCTGAGATGCTCTATTATAACCGGATCAGCATCCTTTACGAACATACCGGCTACGAAATCCGTCTCCTCTGTCATGTGTCCCTGCTCATCCACCAGCTGTACGAAGGGAAGTCCGTATTTTCTTCCTATCACTGCATCATCTTCACCGAATGCGGGGGCTGTATGAACTATACCTGTACCTTCGGTCAGGGTTACAAAGTCTCCAAGACAAACATAGAATGCCTTTTTATCAGGTGAAACAAAGTCAAACAGAGGTTCATATTCCATTCCCTCAAGCTGTGTTCCCTTGTATTCTTCAATTATTTCAGACCCGTCACCAAGCACCTCGGACATACGCGCCTTGGCAATTATAATATTTTCTCCATTATGCAAAGCCTTGACATATTCGATGCCGGGGCCCACGGTAAGTGCCAGGTTTGATGGCAGTGTCCAAGGTGTCGTCGTCCATGCCATGAAGAATGTATTCTCTTCACCCCTGACCTTGAACTTTACATAAATTGATTCATCATGGACATCCTTGTACCCCTGTGCAACCTCATGGCTTGAGAGGCTTGTTCCGCATCTTGGACAATAAGGTATAATCTTATGGCCTTTATAAAGAAGGCCCTTGTCCCAGATGGTCTTCAATGCCCACCAGACAGACTCAATGTAATTATTGTCATAGGTTATATACGGATTGTCCATATCCGCCCAGAAACCTACTTTTTCACTCATTATCTCCCAGTTGCCTTTATACTTCCAAACACTTTCCTTGCACTTCTTGATGAATGGCTCAACACCGTACTTTTCGATTTCCGGTTTGCCGTCTATGCCCAGGAGTTTCTCGACTTCAAGCTCAACGGGCAGTCCATGTGTATCCCAACCGGCCTTTCTGAGCACCTTGTAGCCTTTCATGGTCCTGTATCTTGGGATAAGGTCCTTGATGACCCTTGTAAGAATATGGCCTATGTGAGGCATTCCGTTGGCAGTCGGGGGTCCGTCATAAAATGTGAATACCGGAGCACACTCCCTGTTTTCAATGCTTTTCCGAAAGATATCATTATCTTTCCAGAATTTCCTGATTTCCTTTTCCCTTTCGGCGAAATCCAGCTTGGTTGAAACTTTTTTGTACATTTCTTCCTCCAATTGTATATAAATAAAGCCCTCTCATCCACACTGGGACGAAAGAGCATTTTCTCACGCGGTACCACCCTGTTTGCTTTTGCAAGCCACTCATCGGATACATTCTATATCCTGCATTGATAACGGTTGCCCCCGTTTCCCCATACTCGATTCCGGGGAAAAGCTCACGGATGATATTCAGAAATCCCGGTACACAGCCTTCCACCAACCGGCTGTTCTCTTAGCTACCTCAGGATACTTACTTGTTCCGTTCACAGCTTTTAACTGATTATTGATATTATATATATGCCAAATATTAGTGTCAAGCATGCATGGTCAATCATATGAAGGTGAACTGTCACCTGTTATTGGAATTGCTTGGCCAAGGTATACCGGGTCCTTCCTTAGAATGTTCACATAGAAGAAATCCTTGGTCCTTGCAAGCCACTCCCTGACTGTATAGCGTAAGATTTCGCTTTGTGGATATTTCCTGAGGTCGGCTTTTATACCCCATGCCTCAATTCCATTCCTTCGTGCGATGTATATGGCCCGGTACAAATGAAATTCCTGTGTTGAAACAACTGCACTTTCGACTTTGAAAATCCTGGCAGCCCTGACCATGCTGTCATAGGTTGAAAAGCCGGCATGATCAAGGAAAACATCCTCCTTTGGAATACCTTGTCCCAATGTATATTCCTTCATTGAATTGACTTCATCATATCCAATGGTACCATGGTCACCGGTCAGCAGCAATTTCAGCGACAAATCATTTTCATAGACGGATATCCCGGCATCCAGCCTGTCCTGGAGCATCGCACAGGGTCTGCCGTCCGGATAAACCCTGGCACCAAGTACAACCACCGCCTGTACAGGAACAGGTACTATTTCAGCTATCTCTTCGACAGAATCAACAATATATTTGCCTGAATATGAAACAATATGGATGTTAATTGCAACTATCATCAAAACAACTGTCACGGACAGTGCCAGGATTGTAAACAGCAGGGTTTTCAAATGCTTTTTCATAATACTTCCTATCAGTCAATTTACACAAATAATACATAAAAAAAGACCCTCCGTAAAGGGAGGGCCTGGCTGCCGAAGAAGGATTTGAACCCTCACAGACTGATCCAGAGTCAGTTGTGCTACCATTACACAATTCGGCACTGCATTAAGAATATTAACAGATTAGTATTTTACTGTCAAACAAAAAATTATCAATGTAAATAAGGCTTTTCGTGATGTAAATCCCCCTATACAAGAAAATAACCGGTCAACTTCAAAAGCCGGCCGGTATCAAGATTAAATCAGATCCACGTGATTTTCATCATGTGTTAAGGGAATGTTAGTCAACTATTTCAAAGCCGTTGGATGCATGAAAAAATTTACATCCTGGCTCCAAAACCATAATCAGACGCTTTGTCAAAGGTATTCAGTTAACTTGTAATCCTGTACTCATCCGGCTGGATGATAAGACTGCTGATGATAACATAAAATTCGGTAACCGGCTGCCGTACAAAATTGTTTATGCCCTTTGGCTTTGCGTCCCCACCTTTCGGTGGATTTGCCTTTTCGTCATTGTTATTCATGTTTCAAAGTCCAAATAAAAAATCTAAATTTCGGTATCCTGGCTGCCATCCCTTTCGGTTCAGGCCCTATAGTTTTGCGTCGCTGCCTTTCGACAGGTTTGCCTTTTCGTATATAGATTCTGTAAAAGAAGTATACACCACACTTAATTCTTTTGCAAGTGTTTGTTACAAAACTGTAATAATCATAGGTTTTCAGTTATTTGTAATCAACCTTGCATGGATAACTGTCCTTGAATCATTGAACCAATGGTTGCATGTGGAAAGAGTAAGTATTTTATCATCTGTAGCAATCAAAACTCCTGTATCTATCCATGACAGTTCGTAAATTTTATCTATGAAATCCTGGTGGCTTTGTTCCGTATAGAAATTGGTTACAAGATAATTGAAATCATCCTTGTCTATTACATAAGCAGCAAAAATCTCCCACTCCATTACCCTGAAGGCAGTATCCATCCTGAAGGTTCCGCCTATAGCAAGATATTCATCCCGTGTTTTTTCATCCACGAAATAGTCAAGGTCATTGAACATTGTAGTATTTAGATTATGTCCATAAATAATTGTATTGTCATCAAGATCCCTTGGATTGTTTCTGTAATCCATGAATATTGATGCTGAAATGGTTTTTTCCCCATAGATGTTTCTTTCAAGATAAAATTCATTGTCAAGCCCCTGTACAACGGGATAGCTTATGTTTGTGCCCGGAATCTTGATATATCCCCGTATATCTTCATTCACGTCCAGTAAATCATTGAAATACGGTACGATTTCATTTCTGTCTATTAAATCAAGCTGAGGTATACCCTTATCCTCGGGACTTAATGATGGTGCTGGAGTAATCTCCGGTGACGGAGTGGGTCGAGGCGAAGGGGTTGGTATAATCGTTGGTTCAGGAGATGATGTCTCAGAAGGATTTTCAGAAGCAGTTGGATCGTCAGTAGGGACAGGTTCCTGTGATACGACTTCGGGTGGATTTTCCCTTATGCTATTTTCGTAAATCGCTTCAATTTCCGAGTAAGTTTCAATGCTGTTATTCTCATCAATCTTAGTAATGATTGCCTGATACAGCAACAATCCTGAAGCAATGAAACATATTAAAATAAATATATTAAGCAACCGACGTTTGATTTTTCCCTTTTTCCTGCTTTGCTCATTCATGTCATTTCTCCATTATGTCTATTTTACCCTGTCTTGCCTTCAAAAAACAACTGTAAAACAGGGAGCTCATATGAGCTCCCTGCTATCAATTCGTGGATCTAAAGCTGACTAAATTCATTCTTCCCCATCATCTTCTTTTTTTCTCTTGATGAGTGCTATGATTCCTGCTCCCAAAGTGAATATTCCTGAGAAGGCAAGAGCAGATGCCGGAAGAACACCGGTCTGTGGATTTTCCACAGTGTCACCGGGTACCGGTTCATCCGGAGGTATAACCGGTTCTTCCGGTGGATTCTCTGGTATCTCTGTAGTGAATACCCCAACAGTTGTTACATCTGTATCGCTTACCGCGGAAACACTAGGTGCTGTTCCTGTAGCAGTTACAGTGTAACTGAAATCACCTGCTTCTGTCAGAGTCTTGGTTACAGTAAAGGTTTGCGTTTCCAGAACATAAAGTATTGGTATGGTTGTACTGAAATCAAGGTCAGTATTGACCACTTCTACATTGTAGAGAACAAGCAGTCCTGTATTGGTCACATTCATTGTGAAAGTTACAGGTGTCCCTGACTCAACCAAGGCAGCATCCGGAGTTATGCTAACTGATATTCCGGGTACCAGAACCGGTGGCGGAGGCGGAGGAGGCAACAGACTTACTGTTACACTAACGCTTGCTTCATCCCTGAGTACTTCCTGCGTCTGGCCTAAGGCTGTGCTTACAGCTGTATTTGTGAATCCGGGAACATCTTCCGAAGTAGTTGTATAGGAAACAATTATTTCCTCGCTTTGCTGGGGATCCAGGAGTTCAAATGACTGTGAAACACCGAGCATCTCATCAACAACATTTACCGAATAAAGTACTGTATTGCCAGTGTTAGTAACTGTTATTGTAAACTGAATTTCTGTACCTACAAAAACATCATCAAAATTGACGGATTTGGTAATATCCAGTCCATCAACCGGTATCAATGTCCAAAGAGCAGTATAAGTAGCATTTCCTGTGACAAGTGACTCAACTGAAGGTGTCCATCCATTGAATGCCCAACCTTCATCTCCGGTCGTAATCGGAGCATCAGGCGTATCATCATTATAGTGGAGTCCTTCTGTAATCTGAGTTTCAAAAGTACCATGGTCGCCTGGTTCATAGGTCACAGTATACTCAATCTGTACCCACTGGGCAATGTATGTGGCGTTCCCGGTAACAATTTCAGAAGGTACCGGACTCCATCCGTCAAATAACCATCCGGGTTCTGAAGGAGTTTCTTCCGGTGGTGCCGGCGTATCATCGCCATAAAGCAATTCACCGGTTACCTGAGCATCAAAAGTACCGTAAAGACCCGGATCATATGTTACTGTGTAAATGTCCTGATCCCACTGTGCAACATAAATTGCACTTCCTGTAACAACAAGGTTCACCAAAGGATTCCATCCTGTAAATGTAAATCCTGCATTGCCTGTAGTCTCAGGTGCAGTTGGCGTGTCATCGCCATAATGAAGTCCCGTAGTAGTCTGGGTTTCAAAGGTTCCCTGGCTGCCGGGTTCGAAGGTTACTGTATATTCATCCTGCGTCCATTGGGCAACATAAACCGCACTACCTGACACCAAAGTGGTTGGTGTGGGGCTCCAGCTGCTGAATGACCATCCGGGCTGTCCCGGGGTTGAGGGTGCGGCAGGTGTATCGTCACCATTATGCAGGTTTTCGTGTACTACTGCAGTGAAATCACCATGATCTCCGGGGTCGTAGGTTACGGTGAATACCTGTATCCATTGTGCTGTATATGTAGCATTTCCTTCCACTGTTTCAGTTGGTTTGGGGCTCCATCCGTTAAATTCCCATCCGGTTTCTCCGGGGGTTTCCGGTGCGACAGGAGTATCATCTCCGAAGTGGAGTCCTTCAGTAACATCTGCATCAAAGGTACCATGATCACCTGGATCATAGGTTACTGTATAGTCTATGGGTTCCCACTGTGCAAACAGTTCCACATTTGCATAACCCATATCAAAAGTATCTGCCGGATCATAATCCGTTCCTGATCCTCCGGATGTTGTGTTCCAGCCTTCAAAAGTATGATGTGCCCATGATATTTCACCCTGACCAAGGACTGTTACTTCTTCACCCGGGTAGTATGGACTTGCACTGTCAACAGGAGCCGGGGTGCTGCCTCCATTTGAGTTGTAGGTTACTGTGAAACTTGGGGGTGTATATTCGGTTACCAAAAGCTGCCTGTCGTTGCCCATCCAGTTTACAAGAATCTGTTTTGGATATGTTTCACCAGGTGCAACTGTTGATGGTATGCTGTTTATCAGTGCAAGCGCATTACCTGAAACACTGATTCCATCTGTCAGATGCCATATGGCATTCTGTACCTCGTCCTTTGTATATCCGCTTCTGTTGTTTACAATCCATGTGATATCATCCCAGGGAATATCTACCCAATTGCTGTGAGCATCTATGGATGCATCATCTACCCATGTACCATCATATGGGCTGTAAACAGTTACTGCATAGTTCGTTCCGGTACTGATTGTTCTGGTATTATCCACACACCAGGCATTATACGCACTGTTTCCAATACCGAATTCATTTGGAAGCGGACTGAGTCCACTGTAGGTAGCTGTAAGATAACTGCTTGTACCTGATGTATATCTTATAGTACCTGTCACCTTTTCTTCAGGGGGATCAGCATATACACTGACCACTCCTGTCAACTGGGATATAATAAAGACTAAAGCAATAGCCAATCCCAGTATTCCTTTCCTTCTCTTTCTCATGTTTACCCTCCTAATACTTGTGTAACATTCTAACATCCCTAAATTATGCAACCGAACGATCCGACTTGGGACTCCTGGCTTTGCGTCCCCGCCTTACGGAGGGTTTGCCCTGGTTTCATCTTCTGTAATATATAAAACGGTTGCTACATATATACTCTCTAGTAGCAACCGAACTATCCGCTTGGGACTCCTGGCTTTGCGTCCCCGCCTCGCGACGGGTTTGCCTTGATTACAAATTACCCTTATTAATTTGTATTAACAACTTTGTGGCTTTTTCTTTAGAAATGAATGAAACATGTCAGATACAATAAAAAAACTGCCCAAAGTGTTTGTAGCAGCCGAACTATCCTTTTCAGGACTCCAAGCTTTGCGTCCCTGCCTCTCGACAGGTTTGCCCTTAATACATTTATATTGTACCAACATTCCGCAAAACTATATCCCATATCAATCTGGAATTGTTTTCTATATTTATGCAGTGAATTATAATACTAAGTTTTCGTATTGTCAACCCATTGAAAACAGATACTTCTAATTATCAATTTACGTTATACTGTTATATTATTAAATTGAAAGAATTATAATACGCTAGAAAGAAGGAGCATATAATAATGCTCCTTCTTGATTACGTGGATCTAAAGTTGACTAATTATTCTTCCTCATCGTCTTCTTTTTTTCTCCTGATGAGTGCAAGGATTCCGGCTCCTAATGTCATAAGTCCTGATACCGTCAATGCATTGAAAGGTATTGCACCCGTAGGTGGGTTCAACGGCGGCGGTTCAATCGGCGGAACTATGAATACTTCAACCGATGTTATATCCGTATCGCTTACAGCTACTACCTGCGGTGATGTACCTTCGGCAACAACCGTGAAGGTGAATTCGCCGGCTTCATCCATGGTCTTGACGACCGTGAATGTCTGGCTTGTGCCAACATACAATATCGGTATGACATCACTAAAGTCTAGGTCTGCATTCAATACTTGTACATTGTTTAAAACAGTATCTCCAGTGTTGGTTACTACCATGGTAAAGGTAACCTCTTCCCCTTCCTGGACCAAATCTGCATCAGGCTCTATGGTGACGCTTATCCCAGGATTGAAAACAGGTGGTACAAACGGTGGATTAACCGTAACGCTCGCCGTATCTGTATCACTGACAGGTATTTCCTGAAGAGCAAGTGCTGTAACTGTTGCTGTATTTACAAATCCAGGAACATCACCTGAGTCTGTGAAGTAATTGTAAGTCACTGTCTCTGAAGCACCGGGAGCCAGCAGCGAGTAGCTGACAATTGGTTCTGAAAACATTGAATCAGTTACTACTATGTTAGTTAGGCTAGTATTTCCTGTATTTGTTACTGTAACTGTAAATGTCACCATCTGCCCTTGTGTAACAACTCCCGGGCTTACTGTTTTGTCAATATTGATTGAGTAAACAGGAATCAGGCTCCACTGAGCTACATAAGTAGCATCTGCAGTTACTGTTTCAGCAGGAATCGGGCTCCAGCCTTCAAACTGCCAGCCAGCCTCACCGGGTGTTGCCGGTGCTGCAGGTGTATCTTCACCATACGTGAGTTCTGATGTCACCTGAGCGGTGAAGGTCCCATGCGTTCCGGGTTCATAAGTTACTGTATAGTATTCCGGTCTCCATTGAGCTGTATAGGTAGCATCACCTGTTACAATTTCAGAAGGAGTCGGAGCCCATCCTGCGAAAATCCAGCCTGGTTCTCCAGGTGTTGCAGGTGCTGCTGGGGTGTCTTCACCGTATGTGAGTTCAGATGTTACCTGAGCTGTAAATGTGCCATGGTCTCCTGGTTCATAAGTTACTGTATACTCATCCTCACTCCACTGCGCTACATAAGTTGCATCTCCTGTAACTGTTTCAGATGGAATCGGATTCCAGCCTGTGAATGTAAATCCTGCCTCTCCGGGAGTTGCAGGAGCAACAGGGGTACTGTCACCATAGTTAAGACCTGTGGTTTCCTGAGTAGTAAATGTTCCGTGGGTGCCTGGTTCATATCTAACTGTGTATTCATCCTGGCTCCATTGTGCAACATAGGTTGCATCTCCTGTAACTGTCTCAGATGGAACAGGACTCCATCCAGTGAATGTCCAGCCTGGATCTCCGGGTGTTGCAGGTGCAGTTGGAGTTGAATCTCCATAGTTCAATCCAGTTGTTTCCTGGGCTGTGAATGTTCCGTGAGCTCCGGGTTCATAGGTTACTGTATATTCATCCTGACTCCACTGGGCAACATAGGTTGCATCTCCTGTAACCGTCTCAGTTGGAACAGGATTCCATCCGACAAAAGTCCAGCCTGGGTCACCAGGTGTTGCCGGTGCTGCCGGTGTTGTATCTCCATAATTCAATCCTGATGTTTCCTGAGCAGTAAACGTTCCGTGGGTACCCGGTTCATACCTAACAGTGTATTCATCCTGGCTCCACTGAGCAACATAGGTTGCATCTCCTGTGACTGTTTCAGAAGGTACAGGACTCCATCCTGTGAATGTCCAGCCTGGGTCTCCGGGAGTTGCCGGTGCATCAGGTGTATCTGCTCCATAATGCAATCCAGTTGTTTCCTGTGCTGTAAAAGTTCCGTGAGCCCCTGGTTCATAGGTTACTGTATATTCATCCTGACTCCACTGGGCAACATAGGTTGCATCTCCTGTAACTGTCTCAGATGGAACAGGACTCCAGCCTGTGAATGTCCAACCTGGATCTCCGGGTGTTGCCGGAGCTGCAGGTGTTGTATCTCCATAGTTCAATCCTGATGTTTCCTGGGCTGTGAATGTTCCATGAAGTCCCGGTTCATATGTAACTGTATATTCATCCTGACTCCACTGGGCAACATAGGTTGCATCTCCTGTAACTGTTTCTGAAGGTACAGGGCTCCAACCTGTGAATGTCCAGCCTGGATCTCCGGGTGTTGCAGGTGCTGTGGGAGTTGAATCTCCATAGTTTAATCCTGTTGTTTCCTGGGCTGTGAATGTTCCGTGAGCTCCAGGTTCATACGTAACTGTATATTCGTTCTGGCTCCATTGTGCAGTATATGTTGCATTTCCTGTAACGGTTCCTGCTGGTGTAGGATCCCATCCGGTAAATGTCCAGCCTGGGTCTCCAGGCGTTGCAGGTGCTGCCGGTGTGGCATCACCGTAATTCAATCCTGATGTTTCCTGGGCTGTGAATGTTCCATGTGTCCCTGGTTCGTACCTTACAACATACTCATCCTGTGTCCATTGAGCTACATAAGTAGCATTTCCAGTAACAGTTGTAGTAGGTGTAGGACTCCATCCTGTGAATGTCCAGCCTGGATCTCCTGGTGTAGCAGGTGCCGTCGGAGTTGCATCTCCATAGTTTAATCCAGTTGTTTCCTGAGCAGTAAATGTTCCGTGTGCACCAGGCTCGTATCTTACTGTGTACTCATCAGTGCTCCACTGTGCCACATAAGTTGCATTTCCGGTTACTGTAGGAGTCGGTGTTGGATTCCAACCGGTAAAAGTAAACCCTGCATTACCTGTAGGGGTTGGAGCAGTGGGTGTTGCATCTCCATAGTGAAGGCCGGTTGTTTCCTGGACAGAGAAAGTGCCCTGTGTACCGGGTTCATACCTTACTGTATATTCATCCTGTGTCCACTGCGCAACATACGTAGCATTACCTTCAACTGTCGTTGTTGGTGTGGGACTCCAACCATTGAATGACCAACCGGCATCTCCGGGTGTTGCAGGTGCGGCAGGTGTTGCATCTCCATAATTCAGTCCCGTTGTTACCTGAGCTGTAAATGTTCCATGCAAACCTGGATCATAGGTGACTGTGTATTCTACTGGTGTATACTGTGCTGTATATGTTGCATCTCCTGTAACTGTCGTCGTTGGAGTGGGATCCCAATGGGAGAATTCCCAGTGTGCGTCCGGTATAACTGTAGGTGCAGCAGGGGTTGTGTCTCCCAATGATAATCCTGAAGTAACAGCTGTTCCACTCAAGGAACCATGATCTCCTTCAAGATAAGTAACATGCAAATCGTACGCGTCCAGAAAAAGGGGCTTTGCGGAACGTATGCCGCATAGCCCCGTTGTCCGTTCAACTGGAATAGCTTTTTTATCGATAACTAAGCATGATATGTTTCCAACACATTCATCGCTTCATATGATGACAAACATGCCCCTGCTTCCATAGATCATCCGCTACGGCAGCCCAACATTCGGCGGCATGCTCACATTTTGCCGTCAAATCATGTACGTCTTCCGGGCTTTCCATATCGGTCGAAGCGGCTCCAGAGACATCCACCATATACGCCAGGCTCTCAGGATTGTCCAGAAGCGGACACGGCCTTAAGTGATTTTCATTGAACGGCTGTCCGTTATGATATTGCATGAACAAGGGCGATTGATACGCTTCCAGCAGGGTCTTCGTTTTAATGTTCGAGTCGGAGTAATGAATAAACGCGCAAGGCTCGATATCTCCGTTTGCGTTAATATGGATGTATGCACGGCCACCTGCGATACATCCACCTACGAACTCGCCGTCATTCCAGAAATCCATGGTGAAAATCGGTTTTGTTTTGCGGTATTCTCGCATCTTATAATACATATACTCGCGTTGTTCCGGTGTAACCATCAAATCAGGAACCGCGTTTCTGCCTACAGGCATGTAGGTAAACAACCACATGAATTTTGCTCCAAGAGATATCATCTCGTCGATATACGCTTCGCTGCCAATAATTTCCGTATTCTCGCGCGTATAGCAGCAGGATATGCCAAACGGCAGTTTCTTTCTCTTGAGTATCTCCATGGCTTTCACGACCGTCCGGAACGTTCCAACACCCCGCCGAGCATCGGTTGCGTCTTCAAAACCTTCTACACTGATCGCCGGCACAAAATTTTGCACACGCAACATTTGGTCGGCAAAGTCTTCATCAATCAGAGTGCCATTGGTAAATGAGAGAAAAGCGCAGTCCGGATGCTTCGCACATAAAAGCAGTACATCCTGTTTACGTACCAACGGTTCACCACCAGAAAAGATATAGAAATAAGTCCCCATCTCTTTCCCTTGGCAGACAATATCGTCCATTTGCGCAAGCGTCATGTTCATTCGGTTGCCGTAATCAGCAGCCCAACATCCGATGCAGTGTAGATTGCATGCCGAGGTCGGATCCATCAGAATCGCCCATGGAACGTTGCAATTTTCTTTTTCTGATAGCTTGATCTGTCGTGGGGAACCGATCAAACTGGCATTTATCACGAAGTTTTCAAACAGCCTGCGACGGACTCCATCGTCAATATCCGTCCACAGACTCAGGATCAGACGACGCCAGTTGTTATCCCCATCTTGAAATGCGTTTTTTATTACTCGAGCCTGGTTGGAAACGACTCCATTTTTATCCGTTCGAATCAGCCAATCCAATATCTTTGGAACATTCTTCTCGGGATCTTTATCGATATAAGAAATTACCTGCTTTACTCCAAAAGCCTTCATGCTTTCCTTCAACGTAAAATCGCTCATATGCTTCCTCCTGCTATTTGGTAAACTCACAATATGGCTGTAACCTAAATTCCACGTGCATTTTTTATTAGCTTAAAAGAACACTATTTCAAGAAGAATTTAAACTGATACTCCCACATTGTAACATTATTTACCACCACCTTT
>Ga0209203_1000063_pt1 | contig 89963 bp, 62 predicted proteins | sample AD_UKC109_MetaG_FD_184423 | JGI IMG/M metagenome (GOLD analysis project Ga0209203, IMG submission 184423) | Active sludge microbial communities of municipal wastewater-treating anaerobic digesters from Hong Kong - AD_UKC109_MetaG (SPAdes)... | ecosystem: Engineered > Bioreactor > Anaerobic >... | reverse complement strand
GGGAAGATGGCTTCCCGGTTTTCAAAATCGAACAGGCTGGCGATGGCGCGTTTGTCCACCAGGTCGCCGAAGAAATCCTTGGTGGTGTCGTCGGTGGCAATGCCGGTGGGCACAATCACCCCGGCGCGGCCGCCGGCGCTGGCGAGACTGCGAAAATGCTCGGCAAACAAAGCGTAGGTGTTCACGTCGCCCACGGCGGTCAACAGGTAGCGTTTTGATTGGCGCACGAATTTACTGGCGCATTCCGCCGCATGTTTGGCCTCTTCGAAGTCCTGGAACAGCGCCGGGTTGGTCTTTTTCAGGGCTTCGATCGACTGTGCCCGGGCGGCTTTATTGGGCGCAGCAGCAATCTGTGGGTCGCGCGCCGCAAAGAATTCTTCCTCCTGCAGTTTAATACGCTCCCAGGGCGGGTTGCCCAGCACGCAGTCAAAACCGCCCGCGGCAGCCGCTTCGGCAAATTCCAGCGGCCAGTGGAAGAAATTCACCGCGCGGCTCAACTGCCGCACCTGCTCCGGCAGCCCCGCCTGCACCTCCCGACCGCTGCGCAGGCGTTTGATCTGCCCCTGCGTGGGCGCCGCAATCTCGAAGGCTTTCCTGGCCGGAGCAATGATCTTCCAGAAGAAAGCCGCCGTCCAAAAATCAGCCATCTGCCGCTGGCGGAGAACTTCCACCGATTCCTGCAGGTCCACATAGGCTTGCGCTTTGGCCTGCACATCCGCCGCGCTGTCTTCGGGCATGGCTTCCACCCCCCGGCTGCGCTCCGCGATCCAGCGATCCAGATCTTCGCGCGTATGCAGCACGGTGACGATGAATTCTTTACCCTCGCGTTCGTTTTTGTTGCGCTTCTTCAGAAAGGCGGCCATCGCCCTGTCATCCCCGGTCACGGGGTTAAAGGCTTCGTCCGGCACTTCCAGCTGGCTGATGTCCATCCCCGGCCCCACGCCCACCAGGCTGTTGCCGCATTTAATGTGCGAATCGAGGAAGGAAAGGGGCTTGCCCGGCTCCAGCGATTCCAGCCACAAATTCACCTTGCATAATTCCACCGCCATCGGGTTGATGTCCACCCCATAAATACAGTGGCGGATCACATCCCGCAAGGCGCGGCGCGTCTCGTTGGGTGAGGGTTCGTTATCCCCCGCGCGCACCTCTGCCAGCCGTCCGGCAATGCGGTGCGCCGCTGCAATCAGAAAATGCCCACTGCCGCAAGCCGGGTCGCAGACTTTGAGAGATAATAGCCGCGAAGACGCTAAGCGCGCAAAGATTTTTTCTTTATCAAAAGAATCCTTCGCGTCCTTTGCGCCTTCGCGGTGAGCTTCTTCCAATGCATTTTCGATCACTGGGTCTAAAGCCGAGTCCAACAGAACCTGGATCAGACTGGATGGTGTGTAATAACTGCCGGTGGTTTTCCGTTCGTTCCCGGCGGCGCTGGTTAACTGGAAAGTGCCGGCATCGGTATTCAGCAGGGGGTGCAGTTCCAGTAAAGATTCGTAAACGCTGCCCAGCTCTTCCGGTCCCAGGTTGCGATAATCCACTGCCCGGCGGGTGTTCCCTTCGGTGATGAATGCCAGGCTGCGGACAGCGCTCAATAAAGCCTGGTTATCCAGTCTGGCGTCATTGAGGTCAGTCGTAGAACGGGCATCAAACAAGAATCCACCCAATGCCGGGATAGCCAGCTCCGGGCAGCCTGAATCAGAACCCAGCAAGGTCATCACCAGGCGCAGGGCTTCATAGCGGTCGTGGTGCCGGCTGCCGCGTTGTCTTTGGGCTAAAGCTCGTAAATGGGTTGTGGAGTAGTAATTCAGGAATCGCTGCCGAGCCTCCACTGCTGCACCCGGTAGAAGCAGCAAATCGCGGTCTTCAGCGGCAAAGAGGAATATCAACCGATAAACCAGGCGCAAGAGCTGGCGATAATAATCTTGGGCGGAAAGATCACCATTTTTTAGCCGTTTGCGCAATTCTCCATTCAACGGGTGCTGTAAAAATCCCTGCCCAAAGCTGACAATGGCTTCTTCCACCCCGCGGCGCAGGTCATCCAGCGCCCGCGTGCCACTCTCCTGGGCGCTCTTTGACCATTTCTCCAGCAGGCACTCCGTCTGTTTCTCAGTTGTTTCAAAACGGGATTGGTGACATATCAGCCATAGTAAGACAAAGTCGGAGTAGAGCTCACCATCAAACATCGATTCAAGGTCAAATTCAATATATGCCTGACGGGTGAGGGTGGCGTTATCACGCAAGATACGAAGTTCTAACCCATTCGAAATAACACCCCACTGAACATCATCTGACCGGTTGAGGTATTCCTGCATCAAGCTGTGAGGACTGGTTCGAGCAGCGCCAACCGCGCCTGGCGTGCGTTTATCCAATTCAATCCCACATCCAACTAAATGAAGGGGGACATTTTGCCAGCGATGAGAGATTGGATAAGATTTCCCTTCAATTTCAACTGCTTTTGATGTGCTCAAACGACCGAAACCCAATTCCTGAAACAATGGCAATAGCCAGCGTTCGCGTGTCAATGTAGTGCCTGCATCCGTTGAACCTAACCGACCACGCGCGGCCTGGAATGCGCCCCATAATCCGCTTAACCGGTTCCATGAACGGTTGATTGCTTCATTGAGTTTCTCACCTGGCGCAAGGTGATAACTCTCAGGGTTTAATCCTTCCAGGTTTTTATCGTTCTCGCTGATTTGCTGAAGCAAATCAACAGGGAGCAACGCTCCCTCGGTATGGATGGTGGTAAATGTGTTACGGTTACGAGTTTGCATAATTTTCACCGCCAAGGCGCAAAGTGCGCAAGGTTTTTAATGAATTCATAGTTTATTCACCATCCGTTTGATCCCGTTTTTAACGAGAGGAACATTCCAATTGATCAAAAAACCTAAATGCCTGTTGCTTAATTTGAGATATGTCAGAAGTTGAGCTTCATGGATTGGTAGCAATTGCTCCACCGCCTTGTTTTCGATAATCACCAAATCCTCCACGAACATATCCAAACGGTACCCCACATCGATTTGAATACCCTCGTAAATAACCGGTTGAGGAATCTCGCATTCCACTTTTAATCCCCTCTTGTGGAGTTCATATTCGAGGCATGTTTGATAGGATGATTCAAGTAAGCCTGGACCCAAGGCCCGATGAACCTTTATGGTAGCATCCACAATTTGTTTACCGACTTCTTCAATATCCATGTTCTTGGCGTCCTTAGCGGCTTTGCGGTTAAGTGGCGGGTAGAAAAATGTAAATTCCCAGGATATCGGGGGGCAACTGCGGTTCCACCCGATAACGTACATTTCGGGTTCTGGTCGCCAAGCGTACCCTCTGATGTGCATCCAGCAATTCCTCTCCCCGCTGTATGGCAGCTTGGTCCAGGTGAGAGCGAAGAAGTTCAAATCCATCGATCACTCTTCCAACAAATTCGGCAGCCTGATCAGCAGCGATATTGCCATCCGGTTGAGCCAAAAGTAGTTTTTCGGCTTCGTTTTCTTCTAACCAAACCGCGCTTTGTGGACTCCCAGAGAAAGCGAGCAGCCGGCAGTCTTCAGCAAGCAGAGGTCTTTCAACGTTATTCTGTGTTTGAATGATGTGATAACGGAATCGCACCAACAGCAATGTGGTGCGTTTATCCACCGCTTTGGTACGGATAGCCCCGCAGCGTCGGGCGGTGGGGTAACGCACTGCGTCGCCTGCAAGAGGATCGAGGGCAGTTTCCAGAACATGATTTGCAAGCGTTTCCACAAAAGGATGGGTGCGTTGCAGGTAGTGTTCACCTTCCTGGACTGGCTGATTGAATCGGAATTTGAATTTCGGATGGGTGAGATCAAACCCTGAAGATTGCGCCAATACGTCTTTCAGCGCAGAGGATGCCTCAGTCAGGTCTGTGTCCAGAGGATCTGTTCCAGTTGTTTGGGCGCCAAATACGGACAGAGCCCTGCGGGTGAAATCAGCAACATCCACTCCGGACCCAATGGCAGCCCGAACCGCGTGCAATTCACGGGCGACTTCATCCACTTTGATCGTTTCTTGCGCAAATAAAGTTCGCGAACGTTTTTCACGTTCTGAGGCGGCTTCCCATTTTCCGTACAAGTCGTCTTTTTGCGGTTTGATGTACTCGTCGAAACCAGGTAGATAGCCTTGCAATACATTCGGATTGGATTTTAGAAGCAATCCTTCGAATATCGCTTCTACTACTTGTTCGGTATTTAGCGGGACTGGCACTGAAATGCCTAATGAGCTGCGAATTGTTCGATGTTTTCGCAGCAATACATCCAGAACAACTCCGTCGATCTGGTTATCCAAACCATAATACGTTAATACGCGCACCGTTGGACTGGGCTGACCATATCTATCTATCCGGCCATCACGTTGTTCGTGGCGAGTAGGATTCCAGGATAGGTCATAATGCAGGATTGCATCAAAATGTTCCTGCAGGTTGATACCTTCACTCAGGCAGTCTGTTGCAACCAAAACATGTTTTTTGGATTCACACAGCTGACGTATAGTCTCCACACGTGATTCAGGGGGCAATAGCCCGGTGACCGCCATTACCTCTACGTCTTTTGGTAAACGCGTGCGAAGTTCAGCAGCAACATATTCGGCGGTAGGGATGAAGCGGCAGAATATTATCGGATGGTAACCTTCGCTTATCAGACCTTTGATCAGGTCAACGGCTTTTTTCAGCTTTTCGTCTTTCTCACCTAATAGATCATCAGCAGCCCGGGCCATATCCAATAAACGACGGTGGTTTCGTTGTCCTTCATCCTCTTCTCCACCAGGATCAGAGCCGGGGGTGACATCAGAACCATCTGCAGATTCATCCACAATGATATCGAGAATCGTACGGCGACCAATTTCGTCGGCTTCCTCCGGATTTTCAGCTTCGGCTGGCGCGGCACGGTTGCGCAAGGTTGCCGCTGCTGCTGCAGGGCTGGAGGCCAGTGAGCGTAACAATGCCAAAGCTGACCACCAGCGTACTCGCTGATGGAATTGCCCACCGGTGGCATCTAAAACGGACTCGCGGGCATAATCCAATACCCGTTCGAATAACCGCTTGTATTCCGGACTGAGCTTGTAGGAGTCTTCGCGATCTTCACGCCTGGGAAAGGGAGTTTGAGAGTCAAGGTAGTTCTGAATGTCACCCCGCCGGCGCTGGATAAAGTGCTGGGCGAGGTGCCGGCGGTGACGTAGATTTTCCTCGCCGGTCAGGTCTTCGGGTAGATCATCAAATTCTTTATCCAGAAAGGTGAGTAAAGAACGGAAAGCTTCTTCTTTTCCACTGTGCGGTGTGGCGGTTACGAGAACGATGTGCCGGTCGGGATTCTGAGCCAGCCCTCTGACCATTTCAAATCGCTGGTGGCGTCCACCTCTTTCGGCACCGTACGCACAAGTATGGGCTTCATCAACAATGATAAATTCGGGGCAGGCACGCTTGAATTCTTCTCGCCGACGATCGGATTTAATATAGTCCATCGAGACGATAACGAAGGGATACCGTTCGAAAAGAGATTCACCCAGACTGAGATTCCGTTCCAAACGTGCTGCGGTGGAAGGGAGAACCAATTCTGCTTCAATATGAAACTTGTCTCGGAGTTCAGACTGCCATTGCTCGGCCAGGGGCGGAGGGCAAAGCACCGCCATTCTTGAAATCTCACCGCGGTCCAACAGCTCGCGGGCAATTAAGCCTGCTTCGATGGTTTTCCCGATACCCACATCGTCTGCAATTAATAAACGTACTGGATCCAATTTAAGCGACATCAGTAATGGAACCAGTTGATAAGGCCGCGGCTCAAAACCCAAGCGAGCAAATGAACGGAAGGGTCCGGCGCTGGAGCGAAAACCAAGCCTGACAGCATCGCGTAACAAACGGGCTGAACGATAATCCCCAACTTGTGAAGGATCAGGTAAATCAAAGGTCGCAGGAATCACTGGCTCTAATGGGATATAAATACCGGCAATTTCATCATCAGAACCACCTAAAGGTCGTAATACCAAGAGATCATCAGTGGAGTCGGGTAGTACGACCCATTCACGGTCGCGCGCTTTGACGAGAGAACCAACAGTGTAAATCATGATGATGCATTACCTCCAAAGATGGAGGGGTACCGCTTGATGAGCTGATCCCAATCGTCTTTTATGGAGAAACGAATGACAGTGTATCCGGCGTCTTCCATACAATCCTTCTGAGTCTGGTCACGTTGTTGCCTTTCGGGATAGATGTGATGGGGGCCATCAACATAGATCGCGGCGTGTTCCAGCTCATAGAAGAAATCAGGACGTGTATGACAGGTCTCCAGCAGATGTTGTGCATGGCTTGGCAACCGTAAGTTCCCTTTCTCGATGAAAGTTAACCATTCTTTCTCAAGGTCTGATTGGCACAGATTTAACAGGTGTTGAAAATGGTCGGCTCTGGAGAGGGTCTGTGGAGAGGATGAGGAGATACTCTGACTGCATTGCATGAGGTATTCTTTTATGGATTGCCGATCTAAAAGGCGGTGATCCATTTGATTATAATAACTCATCAGGCAGTCATAACAGGCAGCTTCACAATCCTCCTTCGCATTAGGCGCATGTCGTAAATCTTCGCCGGTTTGTGGATCGAAATGGCAGACTTGCAATGCCTGGGCAGCTACTTTGCCAAATGCACTTGGATCATCGACCAAATGCCGCAAAACGCCAGCGCCTCCTTCGGCAGATTCATAGAATAGAATCGAATGTCGTTCATCACTGTTGGGTAGTGGTTCCGCAGCGAGTTCACTATCTTCAAGTTGATATTCTACTTGAATTGCATTCTTCAAGGCAGCTTGCAAGGACGCCATCTGTTCAAGCTCTAACCCTTCACTCGGTTCGAACAGTAAACAGTTCTTGTGATCTTCGACAAAAGGAACAACCCGCATCGTTCGGGGAGATATGGGATCGTCCGCTTCAAGTGTAGATTGATCATCTTCCTTGTGTGCCCAGTAGCCTCGCTCGATATCAAGAATAAATCCATATTGTTGTGGATTAGCGCGTCTTCGCCAGCCCAAATTGATACGCCACAATGTAGCTGAATTCCCATAAGTCAATCTGCCAATTAATTTACCCTTGCCTTGTACCCCTTGTGGGTGGAAATGAATTTCTGCATTTCGGGCTGAGATGACGCCGCCATGATCGGCAAAGCGAATGGCTGTTCGCAGTTCATACCCTTGACGCAAGCGTTCTTCTTCATCCGAGGAGATCCGATCTCTGCGCTTGGTAGATACATTCTGCAGGCGGAAAAGATTGTTCATTGGAGCTTCTAACAAGGATCCACAGCGCTCGCAGCGATCTAGGCCGTCACCATTAGTAATCGGGTGCAAATATCCGCAGGTTGGGCATTGTTTGGCTCGTAATACAGCAAACCCTTTACTTGTGTCTGAAACGGGTAGGTTCACCTTGTTGATGATATAGCGAGATCCCTCATGATAAATAATTGAACGCGGGCCGAACTCCGAGATGGCCAGGAAACGTGGCCGCGACAAGAATTCATCTTCCTGACTTCGAATACGCCGGGCAGGAATATATGCCGAAAGTGGCAGGCGGGGGAAACTGTAACCCGGTAAGAAACCTTCGCTAGCAAAATAGCGATACGAATAAAAGTCCGATTGAACAATATTTTCTGCCTCAGTCAATAATTCCAATTGGCTTTCCGCCTCTTGATATAACCGTTCAGCCAGGCGTTTATCCTGAATAGACCGGCTAGCATCCTTGTTAATTTTGTGCTGCACTTCTAATTGGTTCATTGCGGCTCGATAAAGATTTCGCCAGCGTTCGCAAGCCTGGTTGAATTGAAGGTCAATTTGTGAAAGGACGCTATCCAGCCAACCCTCATTCCACCAATCCGTTTGATCCAATTCAGATTCAATATCACTTAAGGCTGCTTGCGCTTTCAATTTTGCTTTAACCCGATTGCCCTGTGAGTTGAGCGCATCCTCCACAAAATCAAGACAGGGTAGTTTTGAGGGATCAGAAAGATCGAGCAAATCTTTTAAAGAAGTGCCTAGGCTTAATCCTGATTCTGCTAGCCAGATGGCATGGACATGGCTACGTATCAGATCTTCATTCGTCATGTCGATCCTGGGTGGAGTAACTGCTCCCGAGACCATCAATTCAGGACGCTTGAAATAATACTGGTCATGAGGGCTGCCAATGGTGCAATAAGTAAATACCATTGCTGGTTGTCCACTTCTGCCCGCGCGGCCACTGCGTTGCGCATAATTGGCAGGGGTGGGTGGTACATTACGCATATTGACTGCGTTTAGTTCAGAGATATCAACCCCCAATTCCATGGTAGGGGAACAGTAAAGAATGGGCAACTCCCCAGTGCGGAATCTTGCTTCACGCTCTTCACGTTGAGCTGAAGGTACTTGCGCTGTATGTTCGCGAGCTTCGATACCAAGAATTTGTTTTCCCACCGTTTGGTAAAAATTTACAAAAAAATCGTTTGTCTTTCCCCCACCCTCAGGCATACGTGGAACCCGAATCGGATCGTGAAACGCAATTTTTCCATCTCCAACTTTCCAGATCATCCCAGACGCGAGTAATTGGTAACCTGGTTTATGGCCAACATCATTCTTTTCGTCGACAACCTTCTCTACCAGCCCTGCAATACGCAAGTTGTTAAGGATCTGATCGATAATTTCTTCGGTATCATTTAAAGAGATGGGATCGTGATATTCTGGGAAGGTCGTGTTCCTACGTAAGAATTGTCCGTAGCCTCCCCTAGATGAGAGGTATAGATTACCGCCATATTCATCTTGGTCATCAATCTTCCGTCTGGGAAATAGTATGGAAGAATGTTCCATTGCCTCATTTTCATCCATTGCCCAAGGAGCAATCAAGCGTTGGCTGCTTAGCTGCCGTATACTTTCTTGTGCTCCCTGGTCAAGATAGGTAACTTTGATCGCTAGTTCACGACGCATGTAATCTAACAAAACCTTGGCGATTCGTATTCTGGTTTCGGGGGATGCTGAAGTAAGCACTTCATGCGTATTCTGCCATACGTCTTCCGCAGCGCATAATTCATCTAAGGATACATATTCAATTCGAAGTAAACCAGATTGCTCAAGATTTGGAGAAGTAATGCGCCACCCGCGTTTGAGATCACGGTAGATTCTGTATCCTAATACCTCACGTAAGGCGCGGTCTGTTTCAGCCTTCTGAGCAAAACGAACTTCGGGGTCGCTGGCATAGTACTCGATTGGAAGGTCTAAGGATTGAAAAACCTTCATTGTCAAGACGTCATGAGAAATTCCTGTTTGTTCGTTCGCTTTCACCGCTCGATACAAAGCTGAGCGTAGTAATGCAATTTCCACAAAATCATTAAAATGACCAGCCTGGAGCGAAGCATCCTGACGGTTATCGGTAAAACTGAGGAGTTTTCTAGCTTTTGGCAATAAATCTGGGTCATTTCTCAACTTACGTATCAAGGACATACTGAGAATCGTTGTATCCGTGGAACGGCCTCCCGAACTGAGTTCGGTAAGTTTTGCAAAATCAGAGGATTGACGAGCTCCATAAGACACTCCGCAATGGAGGCAGAAGCGAAAAGGTGCTTTCAAATAAGCCAATGGTTGACCAGCTTCTCCTTTTTTTCCATCTGGACTGATCCTGACTACTTCGGGAAGGTTTTTACGTTGGCTTTTCTTGATAGCTAATTCGCCATTCCTTTCTTCAAGCCAATCATCTGGAAGACGGTCAATAGCATCATAATTATCTTCCGGCCAAGGATTATCTTGGTTTAGGTAGAGAAATCCTGGTTCACCCCCATCAGAATCTCTGTTTTCATTGAGCTCACGCGGTAGAAATAGCTCAGAGCCGCTTTCATGATCTCTAGTACGTCGAACAACATAATACTCTTGGCCGCATTCACGGCAAAAAGCCAGCGGGAGTAATACCTTTTCTCGTTCTCCGGGAACAAATTTTTGTCCATATACGGTAATGTGACGATCGGCTTCTGATTCAACTGATGCATAGACCGTATCTCCACGGCTTATAAATTGGTGTAATCGGAATGCAAAAGCTGGAAAATTTGTCTCCGGATTTGCAATCGAATATCCTTTTAACAGAATAGCCTGAAGCGCATGAACGCATATTTCTTCCGGCAATTTGGTCAGGAGACTTAATTCATGCCCAACCCCATCGTTACCGGTCAGGCTTTTTGGAAGGGCGCGTACCAGGCGGCCGCTTTCCTTATCAGTTCGTAATCCAAGTTTGCTCTCGACCCAGCTTGCCAGTGGGTGGTGAGTAAACTCGTCATACGTGTTAGGCAAATCGAGATTTTGAATACTCGACTTAAGGTCAGCAATAAATAACTCATCGGTTAGTAGGTTCTCTTTTGTTGCCCGACAAAGAGTTTCTCCAATCACGCTTTCAGCGTGAACTGTATCCCCAAACAATATTGATGCGACGTTTGCAACTTCAACGCGCTGTTGTTCCAGGCTGCCTGCGCCGGCAAGAGTAGCCGATGTGCCTATACACTGTAATTGGTTGGCATGTAAAGCTTCTCGCACACGCCGAACGAGCATGGATACATCCGCTCCTTGCCGTCCTCGATAGGTATGCAATTCATCAAGTACCAGGAATCTCAATCCTTGCGCAGCATTAACCAGTGTCTTTCGCTCTTCAGGGCGAGTCAAGATCAATTCCAACATGACATAGTTCGTCAGTAAAATATCCGGTGGATTCGACATGATGTGGTTTTTTTCCTGGTCATTTTCCTGGCCGGTATACCGTTCAAAGGTGACAGGGCTTTTTCCATCTGGAAAACCATATTTAAGGAATTTCTCTAATTCACCTTTCTGACTGTTCGCCAGTGCATTCATCGGGTAAACGATGATTGCTTGAATTCCTTTACCACTCCCATTACGCAGTACGTAATCGACTATTGGGATGATATATGCGAGGCTTTTCCCAGATCCAGTTCCTGTTGTAAGAATATAATTTTGACCTTCTCGGGCTGTTCTGATTGCTTCTTCCTGGTGCTTGTACAATCGTAGCGGTTGACCGAAATCATCAGGTGCTTTTCTACGACGAAATATCCGTTTGCACTCTTTGTGTAGAACACCTTCATTACTTAGGTCATCAATCCATTTTCCAGGTTCAAAGGTGGGGTTTAGTTGAATTAGAGGATCCGGCCATAATAAACCCTGATCTATGCTCTGATCTACATAGTCCTTTATTTTTGGATCACGTATCCTAATAAAACTGGAAATGTAAGATGAATAATCTTGAATCAGTGAACTGCGAAGGTCAAATACATTCATGTGTTCCGCCTATTGAGTTATTTTTTAAGTTGCAATGTATATTGAAAGTATCTCTTCATAACAACATTACCTTTTTTTCTACGACTGATTTGAATCAGACTTGTTTGTAGGAAATGATCTTTCATCTAACCAGTTGTCTATCGTTTCTTTGCGAAATCGCCAACCAAACCGTCAATGCCTCCGGATTTTAAGACATGTTTTTTTCTATCCTGCGTAAGTTTGTAAACTGTGGATCGATGTAATTTTTGAAACGCCAGCACTTCATTGGCATGTAAGATTTCATTTGTATCAAGCATAAATAATATTGCAATTAAATATAAGCGATTATTCCAAATTCTTCAATCATTATAGCCTCGGTGAGAAAAACGAATATTTAATTTCCTCCATTGGAATGTGTTTTAAATTTCAATCGTTCTGGTGAAGTGATAAAAAAGGAGAATCCTGCTAAATAGTTTTATACAATGATAAAATATGTCAATATAAGTATGCATGTTGAAATCGAAAATAATCAATGGATGAAAGCCGATTTTGTGATTCAATCGGACTGTTTTGGATAACGAATGATGAAAATCCAAAGACAATTGGATCCTTTTTATGTCAATTAAGTCATTCGAGGAAATTATGGGGAAGATATCAACGAGAATCTTGTATCAAGAGGTTGATAAACAAAAGATCGACTTCTGCGAGAAAAGCCAAAAATCGATGTTTTGAATATCTGAAAAGTCATCAAGATGGATTCTTGCTGTTATCTGCACGGGAATTGCTCTATAAGAGCCTGCCCGGTCTCGGATGCATGGAATCGAATGCCGGAAAAGCTTCTGCCCTTATTTCGACCTTTTAAAAAACAGAATTCATCCGGAACTTCTTCCCTAAATGATTTCCATGGAAATTAGAAGCAGATACCTGGGTTTTCCAGCATGGAAAGCTACGATACATGATCGGGTAAGCTCAACCTCTTTTCTTAAGTCCGTTTAGAGAACAATAAGGGCGTGAGTTGTTGATATAATCCCCATAATTGATGCAATCGTTTTTGAGCACTTTAGAAGAGGCCCTGTTTTTAAGTTTTCTGTGAAAATCTCTTATCACATTTTTTATTTTAATTGTTCGAAACCTGCCCGAATTACTTTGGCAATTCCTTTCCGGCGTTGTTCCAGAAAATCGGCATAGGGTAATAATTCCCATCCCTTTGGGAGTGCATGAAAGAAACGCATTGTTTCCCACTCTTTTTCATTGTAGCGATTTTGATATGCAGGAAAGTATTCAGCGGGTGCGGTATCTGAGATCTCGTTATTGTCACTCCATTCAACAAGCGCAAAATTTGCGATCTGATTTGTGTCCCGCACTTCAGTGATTCCTAATTTTTCCAGATAGGCGCGAGGGAACAGATGATGTCTTTCCAACGCAGACTTTTTGGCTTTTGTTGCTGGATTGAGAAGGTCAGCAACCGATAAATTAGAGAACAAGACCGGAGCCTTCAGTAAAACCAGTGAAGCGTAATAAGCATAGAGTGAAGGCGTATTGGACGATGAGGTTTCCAACTCATTGGGTAAAGTGATATTCCAAAAATCTTCCGTTAATAAACTGTCGATAATGTGATTTAAAAGTTGTATAAAACCGGCAGCATCTTTCACATCTCTCAAACGGTTGAGATCCTGCTCCATAACGGTTTCAGATGAACTAGAATAACGACTTGTCAGTGCGGTGGCGAAGAACCATCGGGCAATGATGTTACGTAACGTATAACGATCGATACCATAGTCGTACATGCCGATGAGGTAGAATGCATAATTATATAACAAAGCAATTTTTGAGCTGATCATTGATCCACTAATAAAACCTGCCTGGCGAATCGCTTTTAAGAATTCATGCCAATTTTGCAGGTCCAGAACATGTTGTTGTACGGACTTTAGAATTTCAAATTGTTGAACACGTCGTTCGTCGGAGAATTGTTCTGTCTCAAGGTCTTTCCCACGCAGAATTAGGTAAGCATAGTTCAATTTTGCACGACGAAAACCAACCGCAACACTAACACGCAATAACTGATCAGGATCAGGTTGAATATAGTAATTAAAGGGTGATGGATGGTTGGAGGAGGGTATCCGTGCTTCGCGACAGAATGCCTCTAATTGAGCACGACCTTCATCCCAAAAGACTGACATTAAAGTTAAGATAAAATCTGCCTGGTTTAGTGAAGTATCTTTGCTGTTGACTCGCACAAAAATCTCAGCCACCTGTTCCTCATTAGCAACGCTGGAAATCTCAAGGGCTGTAAAAGGATAATTTTGAAGATTATTCAGATTATTAATGGCTTTTTTTATATTTTTTTGCTCATCTAGCGATACTTCTCGGTATGCCTTGAGTGATGTCAGGTAATTATCTGCCAACTCAAAGATATCCGTTTCTGGCGACCATATTAAGGATATGTCTGGAATATATTCTGGATTCTTGCGGCTGGCAGCATCAGTTACACGGAACTGCTCGGTGATCGGATTAAAGGCAATATAAATACGCTCTTTCCGGTAATCCTCATGAAGCACCTCAACACCATTAATTACTGCATATAGGGAGGTCAAACGCTGTTGCCCATCAACGATCATTAAGGTAGGCACTTTTTGCTTTGGGTTTTCACCAATTTGCTTGTAACCATTCGAGATTCCATTGCCCCAAAATAGAAAATACCCTACCGGGAAACCTTTATACATTGAATCGAACAAGTCGCGGACTTTGGTGTTTCCCCAGACAAATGGACGTTGAATTTCTGGTAATCCAATTTCTCCCATATCAATGTCATGGATTAATTTAGAGAGTGAATAATTTACTTCCTTAAAAAGCGTTATAGTCATTTATACCTCGATAGTGATTCCTCTGCTGTTGCTTGATTAATAGCCTGCCAGCCAATCGTTCAACTCGCCACCAATACATACATTGGTTCATCCAAACACCCATGCTACTTCAGCCGCCTCTTATAGTGTTTTCGCCTTTTTCCCCGAATTGAAAGATCATCTCATGCTTCATCCAGCGCGTAAGGGTAGTAGTGTAGAACTTGTATTTTTAGCTGTTTTCATAGATTCTGATCGGAACGTTTTCAAGTCCAGTATTAAGGTGATATTCAAGTAATGCTTCTTTGAGCAGCTTATTGATGATACTGATTTGGCTGATGCCAATACTTCCAGGCTACCTGGAGTCTTTCCTCATCTGACAACTGATAAATGGAATCTAAATCTAACCAAAACTGTTTGGTGGACTGTTCGGGAGAAATGTAATATTCCAAACGGAATGGATCGAGTTTCACGGACTGCTCTCAGAATTCGATTTATTGAGACTTGATTATACAGTGAAAATAAAGGATCGTCCAGCGTTGAGAGTGATTTGGTCTGCGTACCCAATTCCTATGGAAATTTGAAACCGAAAAAACAAGTACTTTATTGGGAAGCTTGATATTCAAGGGCAGTACCTGTTTGCGAAAGTGCTACTTTCCTAATTATCGTTTTTCAGAGGATCTCGATTTTACTGCTACGGAGCATCTGTCACCTAAGGAGATTGAAGGCTGATCACGAAATGTGTTGACTGGATTAGAGATCATGATAGACCGGATTTTGGAGTCCAGTAGATTCGCTTTGAAATAGTAGATAGTGAATGACGGAAGTTGTAGGATCGCTGACGATTTTAAAAGAGTAGCCTGATGCGTATGAACATCTGTTTCATCCGGCAATCCTGAACTTTGCAAACCGTAAAAAATCGATTGAAAAACAAGTCTTTCCTCCGAAGAGAAAATCTAAATATGAATGTACTTTGAAGATCGCTCGGATTTTCAAAGCAATAAAATGCCATCTTTCGCTTTTCCGATATTAAATAATTGTGCGAGAACTTTTTGATCAGTCTCCTGTCGGAGCAGCTGCAATAAAAAAACCGTAGCCTTTTGGACCACGGTTCTTTTTAGTAGCGGGGAGTCGATTCGAACGACTGACCTCCGGGGTATGAGAGATTTTCCTGGTTTCGAAACGTTTTTCACTCAGGCTCCGCATTTTAGCCTAGCCTGAGGGACGCTCTTCTAAAGAGGCCAGAGGATCTTTGGTTACGAGTTATTAGTCGTATGCTAGCGACTTTTTGTGATAGGGTCAAGTAGGACTTTTTTCGCGACCCGGAGGACGAAGGTTGAGTTTTGGTGAATGAACGTTCTCTTTTTGAAAAACTTTTGTGTAATGGAAAAAATCTTTAAGATTCGAAGCCGTTTGATGCTGTCAAAGCCTGAGGGATGATGATTGTGCAAGCAGGTGCCATAAGTATCTGGGAATATAGATTTTTGTAATTTATCACTTTCCCTTGATAGGTGACGGACTCCAATAATTGAGTGAAGGCTTTCACAAACTTCGCCATCGATTTTTTTTGAAAAATTTATCGAAATTTATTTAATGTGATGTGCTATAATCAATAAAGAAATCGAGATTATCATAATCTGGATTTCTTTGTAAACGCACCAGAGAAATTGGAGGGCTTTATATTCGTCAACCGTGTTTCAGAACTTGACCTGTTAGAAAAACGGTATACCTCAGGCAAAGCGGAATTATTTGTTCTTTACGGCCGCCGGCGGGTTGGCAAGACAGAACTCTTGGTTCGCTTTTGCGAAGGTAAGCGCTCCATTTTCTTCGTCTCAGACCTGGGCTCAGAAATATCTCTAAGGACCGCACTTTCTGTAGCGGTTAATACTACTCTATTTGGCCCTAACCAAATGAATGCGGTTTACTCCACATGGGAAGATCTACTTAATGCGCTTGCCCAGGCTGCACAAAGCGAGCGGTTGGTGGTTGTATTAGACGAATTTCCATACCTGGTCACAGCTCATCCACCTCTGGCGACCATTCTACAGCGTGTATGGGACCAGACATTGAAGAATAGCCAGATCATGCTCATTCTCTGCGGTTCCTATATCGGCATGATGGAAGAAACGGTCTTGGGATATCAGGCACCATTGTACGGCAGGAGGACAGCACAGTATCTGCTTGAACCTCTTCAATTTAAAGATGCCCGGCTTTTTTATCCATCCTTCGATTTGGAGGATCAGATACGCGCCTATGCAATTTATGGCGGCACGCCTGCTTATCTGCACACAATTCAACCCCAACATTCCTTGAAAGAGAATATTCTGGATGGAATCCTCAACAGGGGTTCATTTTTATATGATGAAGTACGCTTTGTGCTCCAGCAAGAGCTTCGCGAGCCGCGCAATTACTTCGCGATTCTGCAAGCCATCGCGGCTGGCAAAACGCGCTTGAATGAGATCAAACAAGCCACTGGAATTGAAGGTGCGACCGCTTATCTTGATACCTTGAAGCAGCTGCACCTGGTGGAACGCATCGTCCCTGTTACCGAAACACAACCACAAAAAAGTCGCCGCGGCATCTATCGTTTGAAAGACCATTATCTGCGTTTCTGGTTTCGGTATGTTCATCCGAATCGCTCGCAGCTTGAACGCGGTGGGGCGCATATCATTTTGGAAAACCAGGTGATACCTGAAATCGATCACTTCTCCAGTCTGACTTTTGAGGAAGTGTGTCAGCAATTTTTCTGGCAAGCCGGGTTGTCCGGAGAATTGCCTTTTGTCCCCATAAGTATTGGCAACTGGTGGAATGCGAACGAAGAGGTTGATCTTGTCGTATTGGGGGAGAACGATGCCATTCTGGTGGAATGTAAATGGACCAGCAAACCAGTAGGGGTTGATATTCTGGCAGAACTGGAAAGAAAGGCACAGCTTGTCAAGCCTGAGTTGGAAGATCGTCAAATCCGTTTTGCGCTGTGCTCCCGATCTGGTTTCACATCTCAATTGGTCGAGGACACAAAACGGCGGCAACACTTAACTCTATTAAATTTGCCTGAGATTGTGGGGGAATAATCCTTAAAATTGATGTGTGGAGTTCTCTTACCGCAGACGTAAACTACCAGGGAGGCATTTTCGGTTTATTCCGATAATGATCGATAGACGATTCTCAAATTCCCGAGATTAAAGCTTGCGCAATTCTGCTTGTAATGCAGGCCGGCGCGAATAGGTGCTTTTCAACCCCTCCAGGTAAGATAACCATTCGACCTTCCTGCCAGAGGAAAGGTAGGCTTGTTTCATCTTTGCCAGCCAGCGTGCTGCAGCAGCGTAATATTTGCTCTGGGTTTTGACGATTAATTCTTCTGCTTGTTTCCGGCTGGCTTGGATAACCCAATCGGGGCGAAATGGGAAAACAGCATCCGCGACTTTTTCGATCAGGGAATAATTCCATTCGCCAGCTTTATCGGCGACGCGGATCGCCTTGTCCCATTCCTCTTCAGAAAGATAAACATCGACAAGCACATCCATGTGGGGTGAGGCTTGAAGAATTTGCATGAGAACCGGTCTTAAATCCCCCCAATTCGTACCAGATAACTTCTTGAGTGTGCCGTATAGAGTCAGCGAAGGCAGGCTGGTGAATGCTACCTGGTAAGCTTTGATGGCTTTATCAATCTGCCCCTGGGTCTCTTCAATGGGTCCCAACCAGACACCCAGATCATGCTTGTTGCCATCCAAATCAAGCCCTTTCTCTGCCAGATGCAACGCGTCTGTCAAATGCCCGGTTTCTCGCAGTGCTTTGGCGACCATTAAGGCATCGCTGGCTTGAGTGATGGTTTTCCATGCAACTTCCTTCGCTTTTTCAAACTCTCCTACCTCTATCTGTTTGAGAATATAGCGCCGGTATTTTCCAACCTCAAGACATAACTTAAGATATTCTTCTACACGGTTCTGACGTTCCAAGATATTCAATTTGGCTTCGATCAGGATGGATTCGTCGTAATCATAATCTTCCTGTTCATCTAACATTTCGTCCGACCAGCCAAGATTCAGAGCAGCCAGGATCACATCCAGATCATCAATCCCGTATGCGCTTAATTCTTCAACCACTGGTTTCAATTCATTAAACAGGCTTCGGCGTTCAGTCTTGCTGAGGTCAGCGCTCAAAATGGCTTCAACAAGAGGCAGAGCTAATTCACTCAAAAAGCCGCCTAACTCGCCGTCGGAATCATCAAACTGTTCAAAACTTCCGCTGACCTCGGTTAGAAGAGTGGTCAGAATTACCAACGCACCTGGCGCATCATCCGCCTCCAGAAAATCATAGGCTGTATCCAGAACATGATCCAGTTGATCGACCATTCCGCCCATCATCCAATATGCTTCTGACATGCGATAGCCTTGCAGACTGTGCAATATGCTTTGAATTTGTCGTTTGTATGCCGTCTTTGATACTTCTGATTTACACTTATTCCGTTGTTGGGTGGGTTGGGATTTGGCTGACACGATTGGAATGGCAGTTTGCAGCCAGGAATACAAATCCGGACTTTTATCTACCATTTTGGTGATCAGTTGAACCAGAGTATCTTTATCCAGTTGCCCCAACAACTCCTTGATGTTTTTTTGCTCGATAAAAGCATCCGGGTTATGGATATAAGTGAGCATCAAAGCGACAATATGCTTGCAGTAACCACCCCAGCCCCCTCCAGGGGTGTTCCGATCATATGGACAGGTGCAAGAAGCCTCTTGAATGCCGCCTTCATCCATTTGGACATGTATTTGATAGAACGGCGCACTGCTACCTTTGCATTTTCCGGTCAAAAGGTCACCCTGCCGGAAGGTGTCAAAGATTGCGTCGGATTGGTACAGATCATGCCCCCGAGTGAAGCTTTCAGGGGAAGATAAGGATTTTAGAGTGCTTTCGGTAATTTTCTTTGTCATATGAATGATTCCCTAAACAATTGTACAGATGATGATTCGTTTCTTCTAATTTTCAGATAAAAGCAAATTCCATTGTATTGAATTTTTTGGTCAAAGTTCTTCTATCAAGAAATATGCAATATATATTAAAATGACCCATCTCAGTGCGCGTGCATAGCAGAGGCGTGGTGGGTACTGTTGGAATGATTATAACCAGGTTTACCTATAATAAGTCTTATCTGGCAAACTTCCTGGCAATCAAAACCCGAATAAGGTCATTTTGTGTCGGAGATTAACTTGAATTCAATCTTTGCGCCTAACGCTTCAGCGATCTTGGTAAGGAAGGATAAACTAGGAGCGCTGGTGCCATTTTCTTCCAACGAATAAGAACCGGCTGGAAGATTTCTGTAAGGTTGAAAAGCAGTAAGGGCGAAAAATGCTGGTCGATGTTCCTCAGACTGGTACCCGCGATATTCAAGATCGGGTAATGATGCCGCTGCAAGCCAACGGACTGAGAGTCTCTATCCTGAGTGGTAATGTTGACACACGCAAGCGTGAAGACTGGATCGCCAAACGTGTGAATAATCTCGATGTTTTGATTTGTAACCCCCGGCTTGTGGAAACAGGCCTCGACTTGGTGCAATTCTCAACCGTGGTGTTCTTCGAGATCGAATATTCGCTCTATACGTTGTGGCAACGCGTGCGACGTGTCTGGCGTTTGGGACAGACCCAGCCGGTCAAAGCGATTTTCTCGGTATACTCGTCAGCGATGGAAGCAACTGCGCTGGCTTTGATGGGAAAAAAGATGAAGGCTGCCCAGCTCGTTTATGGGGACGAGGTCGGAGGTGCGATTGTTCCGGAGAAGGAAAGCGACTTTCTCACTCAGCTCGCTCGTGATGTGTTAGAAGGTGCAAAACTTTCAGATCTACAGACCTTGTTTGCTGATGATCTGCAAGTCAGCCACAATTCAATGAGTAGCTTGACGACCCCGAGGGCAGTAATCATTCCTGGTCCGAAAGTGATGACGTGGGATGATTGGGTGAGCCAGAAGACGGTGGTGGTCAGGCGGACACGTAAAAAGAAGGTAATACCGAAGAGACAGATGGGATTTGGAATTTAAAATTCGTTAAAGAGAAGGTTGTCAGTCTTTATTAACAGCCTTCTCTTCCATTAAGTGCCGAACGTAACTATTGACCACATTCTCTAGCCTACTCCAATTGCTTTTAACGCAGCAGATAATGGATCAGAATAAAAGATTGGATCTACCTTTTCTAAAAGGTCACCAGGCACTTCTAATACTTGTCGTTTATTGCTAATAGGGATTAATACTTTTTTAGCACCATTATCAACAATAACTTGTAAGGGTTCCACGAGCGAACGTAAAGGTAATATTGATCCCTGAATTGTCATTTCTCCTAATACCACCAAGCCGCCAAGCGTTGGTTTATCTCGTAAAAGGGAATAAAGTGCAATAAAGAAAGCCACTCCACCTTGAGATCCTTCTTTGGTTTGCATTAAGTCAACCATTTGGACATGAAAATCATAACTATCCATATCGCGTTCAATTCCTAAACGGTTTTTATTGGCGCGCATATAGTCAAAAGCAGTAATAATGGATTCTTTCATCGTCTTATCTGGACTGCCTGTAATCCTCAATTTTCCCGCTCCGCTCATTCTGGATACTTCTACACGAGTCAATGCTACCAAATCGTTATCAATTAAGGATGCAGTATAGATACACCCAGGAGTTAATGGGTCTTGAGCGATTAAGTTCCGCCCTCCTTCTTCAGGTACTCCTACATAATACTCTCTCATCGTTTCGCTATCGATGTATGAAAAAGATGTTTGATAATATTCGAATGCCCCCATTTTTTTGAGTTGTTCTTTTACTCTTCTCCGACCCTCAAGAGCAATTTCTAGATATTCCTGTGTTTCTTCTTTGGTTGGGTCTCCACCAGGATGTAAAAGCTTAATTAGCCCGGACACTGTCCTGCGAACCGCTTTTGCATCCCTTGTGTTTAAGTCTGTACCCAGTGAGAAATAACGATCAATTACATCTGTATAATTACGACGGCGCAATTCACGGAAGGCTTCTGCAAGATAATCAACAACAAAACCATAATGATCGGTCATGAATTCATTTCTCATTTTGGGCATTTCCCATCCTGGAAGATAGTAATGAATCCGGTCGATCAAGGCCATATCTTGCATTTCTTCTGGTAATGGTTGAAATAAGGTGGATGTTCTTACCAATACGTCAACCGGCTGATTTAGGTTGCCGGCAAATACAATTGATGCTTCTGCAACTAATTCTTCCCGTCCTCGGCTAAAACTACCGCTTTCCATATAATCCTTAAGAATTTGGACAGCCGATTTGTCATCAAACTTGATCCCGGATACTTCATCAAAGGCAACAACATCCCACATTCCCACCAGCCCGACCTTGCGAGTACTCATGTTATAAAAAAGGTTCGGAACAGTTGTCTTTCCACCTGACACTAGGATCGCGTAAGGGCTTAGATCCCGATATACATAACTTTTACCAGTCCCACGCGGGCCTAGCTCAATTAAGTTGTAATTTCGCTGAATCATTGGGATCAGTCGAATCAGCATTAATAATTTGGTTCTTTTGTCAAATTGGCTTGGTTCCAGGCCAATTGTCCTAATCAATAAATCTAACCATTCGTCTGTTGATAAATTAGATCGCCTTTTGATATAGTCTTCCAGGTTAAACGAAGCAAGTTGGATAGGGTTCAATTCAGAAACAAAAAATGGCCTGGCTTTTCCAGATACTTCTTCATCTTCTCGATATTCCAATTTGACTTGCGCCCACACCCCTCCTTCAAGTAAGCGATCATATTTTCTGACGATTGTGTCAGGAATATGTAAGAAGCTGTTTCCAAAATTGACCATTTCTGCCCAATACTTTGTGCCATCCAATCGAACAAGGATTTTGTCAATGAAAGTCATCTCTCCTCGTTCTTTTACTCTCGATTGAGCTTTCATGGCTTCATCCGGCCGAATGATATTCTCTGAGATCGTGCTATTAACCAATCGTAATCCTGCCTCAATTGCAGTTGGATCATCAGTAGCGCAATATTTTCCTAATAAGTATTCCAATACATAAACAGGGACATTCGCCCCAACTTTTACTCTACGAACCAAATCTTTTCGTACCACTCGCCCCGCGAAGATAGAAGTGGCTTTTTGATCAAGATTATCCATAGTTCAAACCTCCTAAAGAGCGAATGCAATTGCTATATTAGTAACTTTAGCAAGCGTAAGATCAGTATCTGAATTAATTAAGACAAGGTCGACATTGGTCGTTCCAGCAGGAATATCGTCAATAAAAAGAGTCACTGTATTTGGTTTCAATGTTATTGATCCTTCTTCCATCATCATTTTCACGTCTTTTGTGGTTTCATCGAGACCATATGTTGCTGCTACCGGCATTGAAAGGACGTGATTCCCGGTTTTTAATTCCACACGGATTTTTGGCGGTGTTGCGAGAAGCTCAGTCGCGTTTCCATTAATGGTAACTGAGAAAAACCTTGTAGATATCTGTTTGCTACCAAGGATTATCTCCCAATGAAAAGCAGGTTCTTTATTGGAGGATAAAAAGTTCTTCCCTGGTCGAACCGATAGGATGGGGATAATTATTTCTTGGAGAGACATTCCACCGTGAAAATATTGAGTTGATCCACCTGCTGCCTTAAAGCACCCCAGTCCAATCGGGGTTACAAGTTCTAAATCACCACCAATGCCAAATGCAGAAACTGGTTTACGCAAGCACGTTGAGGCATTAGCTCCTCCATGACCAATCCAAACACGGCGATGTAAGTCAACAGTTTCGCCGCCTGGGGGATCCATTGGAGTGCCCACCATAAGGTTATCTCCAGCAATAAAGCCATGATCAGATGTGATAATGACCGTTTGATAATTGACATTCAGCAAATTGCGTACACACCGGCGTAATTGGTTGAAAATATCATCATGTAATCGCCTAGCGATTTCTGGTTGGCTTTCCCACAATCCATCAATTTCGTCTGTCGCAGTAATGACGGCCAGCTTTGCATTGGCAAGGGAGTTGATGATCTTCTTATCCTTTAGCGGCGCAATTTGGTTAAGTTCCAATACAATGCTCTGTGGGTAGTTGGTTTCTATATATTTCACGCGGTCTGGCCGGCCTTTGAGCGTTGTTGTCAAAATCACAACACCCAATTTCCCTGCTCCAGCAGGCGCAAGTGATATTCCCTTTTCTGCATCTGGCATAAGTGCTGCCATTCCCACTTCTGTGACAGTGGGTACTGTGGCTAAGGCTGGTATTACCTGACAATCCCAATCGGATTGGATTTGTTCGAATAAATCTAAAGCCATCTCATATCGAAATGAGTCAACCAGAATATATGCGATTTTTTCACTTTCCAATGGAGGTTGAACAAAATCATGGAATATATTGGATTGTTGCACAATTTCTGGAAGATGGAAACTCGCTTTTTCATAACCTCGAATAAATCGATCCGTCATAGCATGAACTACATCAACATAAATTGATCGAGCTGACGCCAGGAGTTTTTGAAGTGAATCATGTTGCTCAGTCTCGAAATCAAAACTATGCTCATCCCTTTCCATTCTTCTAAATGTTGTGTCTAATTTACACCACGGAGATTGTCCATCACTGGAGTGAATTTGATATCCAGAATAGTTTTTAACCAATTGGGATGCTGACCATTCTTGCTTCAAGGCAGTCTTAATGGAGTTGGATTGAACCAGGACTTGACCAGCTTCGACGATCATTTGCCAATGCAATTTCAAGGTAGGGATTTGATTTGGCCAGAATCCGTTTTGCCTTGATTTTGCTTTTTCAACCAAATCTTGAACTGGTTTTTCTATAAGTGCTTTTTCGACTAAAGATTGAAGAATGTCTTCGATTCCAGCGAACGTATCGGTTTGATCCAGCATTTCAATTGACCAGGCATGTTTTGAAAGGCTAACTTCTGGTTCAAATTTATTTGCTGCTTCTATGTAACTTGCGGTGTAATCACTCCTAAGACGCCATTGTCTTACAAGACGAAGAACGGATTCAATTGCGCCTTTACTCTTTGGTCCTTTGAATGTACTGAGAGAGGCAGGTAATAATTTTCCTAATTGATTCGCGAATTCAGCAAATAATAAATATCGGGCTAAAGACTCACGAATCTTGCTCAAATCATCTTTGTCTCCCAGCTGAATTTCTAATTCATTCTTGAGCAATGCTATAAGGGTCGTAATCGCATTCTTGGCTTTAATATCTTCATCGAAGCTTCTGGAAGAAAGGAATTGAAGGCAAATATCTTCAATGTTTTCACTCTTAAAGATAATTGCTAAAGCTCCAATATGGATATCCTTATGCCGGCTTGCTATCTCATCCAGTTCTGAAAGCGATAACTGCCCATTTTCAACTTCAGTGACTACTTTTGATAGGTTGTTGGCGGGTAATATTCCCCCTAAGGCTTGTCTGGCTACCAAGGCTAAACGAGTGTTGCGTTCTGCTGGTTGTTGGCCAGGCTGCATAATAACCCCGGCTGTTGTGTATTCAACTAATGCATGGTGGGATAACTCTTCAGACATAGGCACATAGATTAGTAATTTTGGCGGTTCTAAAGCACCCCAAACCTGCTCTAATCTACGCCGCAGCTCCATAAAACCTTTTTGGGGGTCGTATGAAAATAACTGCACGTTAGGAAAATTCTCTGCGAGAACGAGGGCTTGATATTGCTTTTCCGGATCAAACCAAACAACAATGTGGTGTTCTTGGAGTTGTTGGCGAAGTGTTTGGATCAAATATTGGGTGACAAGATTTGCAGTATTACTCATGCTCTCCTCTTCATAATTCTCGTACTAGTTTCCCACGTACCATTCTTCATGCCCGTGCGCGATGGCGTAGGACTTGTTCTTCTTACAGGCTTGCTTCACCCGCTCCGGCCAGTACTTCATCGCAATCCGGCTCCAATCGTACTTCCCAGCGGCCAGCTCCTCCCAGTACTTCTTCGGTTCGCTCTTCCAAAGCGGGATCACGCTCCACAACGGCGCCATGCGCAGGATCACCCCGTCATCGATCCAGTCCGGCTCGGGCTCATACCCGCCGCGGGTGATGGCATCCAGGTCTTTGGCAAACTGCGCCAGTTCTTCCGCCAGTTGGCGCAGCTCGTCCATTTCTTTCTCGATGGGCTTGCGGACGGCTCCCTGGGTGGTCAGAACCTTTTTGCCAAGTTCTTCCAGGCGCAGCTGCACAGCGCGCCGTTTGGTGGACAGGTAGGGTTCCTGCTGCAGGGCATAGAAGGTGTTGCGGTCGATCTTTTCGTGGAACAGCACGAAGCCGTAGGAACGTTTGGAGGATTGGATCGGCCAATAGACCGGACGTTTGCGGTATTGTTTGATGTGGTGCTGGGTGAAGAAATCCTTTTCCAGGAACTTGCGCAGATCCCCACCAGCCGCCTGCTGGATGACTTCCTGAGCTTGCGCTTGACCGAGCATGAGTTCCAATGCTTTGCTGACCAGTGCCGGCAGGTCGCGAGGGTGATTGGGGTCGAAGACCGTGATGCCGTCTGGAACGGCGAGTTCTTGCAGGGCTTGTTCCACCGGACGGGAGAAGACGTGCCGCCCGCCCTGCTCATCGATGTAGGCAAACTGGGAAGGCTCGCCGACCAGTTCGTTGAATTCTTCTTCGCTGGGTTCGGGCAATGAGCCGATGGCAAAATCTGATCGGCGGTAGATGGCAGAGCCTAGAGCGCCCGGAATGCCGGGTTGGAAACGACTAAGGACGATGCCAATGGCGTAGGAGAGCCAGGCAAAGGCTAATGATTGCCTGGTACCGCCAGTTTCGACCTCGCTTTCATCCTCTTCTTCAGTCTTAACTTTTTCACTTTCTTCGGCAACTGCCATGCCTCCCGCCAGTTCACTTTCGATCGCCTGGCGATCTTCGAGGCTGATCTCGTAAAGCACATACACCTGCTCGTTGATTTGCTCTTCTAAAGCATGCAAGCGCTGGCTGGCAGCCAGCTCCTGGCTTGGGCCTGTTTTCCAATCCAGCGGAGCATGAAAATCGAACGTGTTTTCTGAGCACATTGATTCCATTTGTTGGATATGGATGCATTGCGGTACGAGACGGTCAAATTGGGCTTTCTTAGTTGGTGTAGGAGATTTAAATGGTACCCGGGCGATGTCGCCAATTTGAAAATTAATGGTTGGGTTCAGAAGCCTTAAGGCATAATTCATCCACGTGGAGTTCATCACCGCCATAATTGTCAACAACAAATCTTTCGTTGGGAAACCGCATGAACCACCGACATCAAATATAAACCCTGGTGGCAGGTAACGCACCCCAAAACTTGTTGTACTCACGAGTGACCAGGTTATGCCTTCCTTGAAACATAAAGGCAAATTCTGCAAATAACGAGACCAATGTTTACCTTTGTTCCGAATCATTGCGTATTCTTTCATCTCTTTTGCATCATTGGCCCAATTGACAACTCTTTCTTGGTTTCCATACCAGCGTAAAAAGGAACCACCCTTCATATAGGGATACCATTTTTTTGAGGAAGAAATGGTATCTAATAGATTGTTAAAATAGAAACCGATTTTTGAACAACCAACCTCCCACCAAAATCTTAAGAACCTATCATTGTCACCCGTATTTTGTCCGACGCCTGCTTTTAAAACTTTTCCTATACCAGGATATTCTTTAAAAAATGACCGTAGATTTGCATTTAACCAATAAACAATGGGCTTCCCCGGAATCGCTCCAAAATCTCCCTGGCGCAATTGGTATACCTGGTTTGGCAGCTTTATTTCACTAGGATCATCGGGCATTAATCACCGCCTGCAACTCATTCATTTTTATCTGCACAATTTCATCCAATGCCAGGCTGATATGTTCCACGGTATCTACAGACCTTTTTGCCCAGGCATAGCTTATCTCTTGGGGAAAGCCATCTGGATCTTCTTTGCTGCGATCCGCTCGATGAACGATACTATTCCGACGTTCAGAAATCTCAAATAATGCCGTACCCATCTCCTTTTTATCTCTACCCAATTGATTGGATATCTGATCCCAGGGATTCTGTACACCCAGCAGTCGCCCGGTTACATGGACGCCTTTCCTTGAGCTAAGGTAACTGAAATTCGTTAACCCAAGGATTTTATTGGCAATATATTCAGCAGCATTGGGATCAGCCAACAAGCGTAATGTTTCATCTAATGTAAAGGTGAGGTCTTGGAAGAATTCCATGACGATTGCGTCATCTCTTGGAATGAAATCTCTGCCAAATGCACGAATTGACGTGGGTAAATTGACACGAAGGAGAGATGGCAAATACGTATCGAGTGCCGTGCATCCTGCAACCACCGCCTGTCGGAGCAAGTGGTTGAGCGAAGCCCGACGTAACGTGGAAGGTGGCAGCTGGGCGCGCTCACGAACCAGACCCAAAAACAATTCGTTATATACCAACAAAAGTTCTTCAGTCGCCTCCGCTTGCACAATCGCACGTAATGCTTTGTTCATTTCTTCTTCAGAACTTATATGATCATTGGTATCCAACAACGAATACACCTGAAGCATCAGGTTCGCCGGCCGGATATTGTCTTTAAATGTCTGAATAGGACTGGGCATGGTGATTACTCCAGGATGACCTTCACGCCTGCATCAATCCGTTCCATCAAGGCTTCTCGAAGCTGTTCCAACGCGTCTTCCACTTCTTCACGTGTATTCAGCGCTTGAAGCGTGTTCAGGATGGTTGAAATTTTTACCCGCTCCACTTTTTCTTCCGGCTTTAGTATTTCCTGGATTTTACGTATCACAGTGTTTTTCAGCCCGTTTGCTGCGGCGATATCCGATTCCATCTGCGGGATCGTAGCATTACACATTTCGCAAACTAGCTTGCCGGTTGGCAGGGCAAATAAACCATTCTCCGTTCCACCATCACAGTACCGGCTTGTTAATTGGGAAAGGATGGTTGCTTGCTGATCAGGTTGTAAGGCAACCCAATCTGGTGAACCTTTCACCTGGTCAATCACTTCACGAAATACCTTAGCCCGTTCTTGATGGATGGTTGAGTATGTTTGGGCGTACGCTGCTTCAATGGTTTGGATTGCCTGATCCACCTCAGCTGTCTGCTGATAATAAGACCCATCAGCCAAACGCGCATCCAACAAATCCCTCGCCTCAACTACTCCTGCATTGACACCCCGTTCGACCAGTAGTCCCGCCATTTGCGTGGCTGCCATTCGGGCTCGCTGTAATCGTTTAATGCCAGCCGGTTCGGTTGCTCCGCGAATACCCTGGACGTGTGAACGCAGTTTCTTGAATGATTCGCCTTCACCTTCCAACATATTCACCAAATCATCGGATGCTCCCTGAAGAATCGCCTTCAAAGTACTCTGATATTCTTCCAAAATATCAAGAACGGGTATGTTATTAGCTCTGGCAACTGCATCCACTGGTAAAAGGGCGTTGAGTTCCGCTTGCGCCAACTTCTGGAAAGCCTGAGCAATAGCCGCCTCATCCACATCCACTTCTTCCCCGGTAATCTCCTCATAGCGTTTGGCAGCATTCACCAGGGTTTTGAGGTCGGGCGCTTTACGAGGAGCGAAGGATGCTGATCGGAAAGTGTTCGTGGATGCGAATACAGATCTCACCTGGGGATCCAGATGATTGCGGAATCGGCGACCCTGATACGTTACTTCAATCACGCCGGCTCGTAATAATGCTGCCAGTACGATCCATAATACTTCGCGTGACCAACCGTATCCCAATCCACCAAAATGATCTTCCAGGATTCGTCCGGTCACTTTGTTGCCATAACTATGTTCTTGCTGCAAATACCCCATCACTTCAAGGGCAATCTCAGCCTTCGTATTAATGATGGTCTTCCCACCTTCGGTGATCACAAGCTTCAGTCCGTCCTGACCGGAATAAAAGACCTTTGACAGTCCGTTCAGGTTGACTGCCTTGAGGATTTCATCTGCTTCTGTTCCCCTTACCGTGACGCTGCCCATCTTTAATTTGTCATACAATTTAGGAACTGCATAATCCAACATGCTTTTTAGAATCTCAGGCAGGGTAGTGCCCATATCTGGGCCGCTCTTGGCAACCCCATTAAAGAATCCGGTTCCTTGCTGAAGGGCTTCAATTAGCAAACGCTTCAACCTTTCCTCATGTCGGCCGGCTTCCAACTTTTCACTGGCGAGGCTGCTGGAATCATCTGCATTTAGTTTTCCTTGCGCTCGAAGTTGGTCATATTTCGCCACCATTTGGCGTGACCGCGCAAGTTCCACAACCCGATCATCGATCTCATCCGATAATGCAGCAATCCAAAACACCTGGCGAGGTTCCTCGCGGCTTTCATTTCGAATAGATTCCAGGTTTGCACTGAGGCTTTGGGGGTCATCATCAAGTCTGAGCTCAAGCGGAATCTCACCTGGAGCTATATTGCGTCCTTCCCAGCCAATATCGAGCTTGAAAGTACGTTTCTCCATCGTATGACGGCTGAGGCTTGGCTCGCTAAAGCTCATCCTCAGCATATCTTCAATAATATCGCGCCGCTCTTTCGGGGTGGGGCTGATACTGCTTCGTTCCACCGTCCAGTTCTTTTCCTGATCGGTCAAAAGCTTCCACCCGTCCTCAGTTTGGCGAATGAATTGCATCTCATGCAGCAACCCAATGGCCCGCTCTACCTCGGGCAAGCAGCTTCCGGCATCCACAGCATTGAAGAGTAAAGCCGCAAGGTTCTTCTCTGTGCGCGGCACGCTGCGGACAAACTCCAATAAAGTAATCGCTTTAGCTACTTTGAGCAGCCAGGGATCATTGGGCCACTTGTTTTCAATATCTCGGATATCATCCTTGCGCTGCGTCGGTAAATTTTCGCCGATCAAGTCAAAAATCCGGTCAATGGATACCAGCGTGCCAACGGCCGCATCTGCCAAAGCCGTACGTTCACTGACCAGCATTTCATAGACTTGCTTGATAATAGTGCGGTTACTGCCGCCGATGTGACGCAGCGCCCCGGCCTGCAGACGCATGCCTGAAACGATATCAATAGATAGCTCAATGAAGTGGGGCAGGTAGGGGTAGAACTGGATAAAATCCTGCTCACTGAAATCAAAACTGATTTGCGAACGCTCTGGTGTGGTGTGTGCTTTAATTTGGTTGTGATAATCCTGATACATTTTGCGAAGTACGGGTTCAGCTTCGGTCTTCTTGTTCAATACACGCCGGGTGGCTACTTCACGGATGTCGGCCGGAGCCATATCCACGCGATAGCGAAAACGATCTTGTAGTTTGGCAAGTTGCACCCGTTTATCATCAATCGCAGCCACAACCTCATCTAATTTCTCTTGCGAGGTGACGATGATCCAAACCGGTGCTACAGCCTTATTTGCCAAAACGCGGTTCTTGCCTTCTTTGCCGTATTGCTCAACAACGGCGCGCAAGTTCTCAATTTTTTCACCGCTGCGAGCCACATACTGCCCCACCTCGTCGATGACGAATACAATGGCTTTACCGGGACTGCGGCGTGCAGAAAGCTCAAATGTCCGATCCACCAGGGTATTAATCGTGATGTCGGCATTTGGATTGAAAGACAACGCCCAGGAATCGGGATTGGGATAAGTCTTCGAGTCCAATTGATTCATCACAGCACTGGTGCGCAACACCTTTTGGGCGCCTTTACGAACCATTTGCCAGACTGCATAATCTGCGACATTGATGCCTGCCAGTGTCGTCGGAATGATCGTCTCACCCGTGTCGCTTATATTAATTTGATCGCGGTAAAGCTCAGCACAGATTTTGACGAATTTGCTTAACCTTTTTTCTGACTCCAATTCAATTTCCAGGTTAGCGATGTCGAAATCCTGGGCATAATCCAACTCACGCAATAAAACGGTATACATGATCTCGGCAAGGGTTTCCGTCGAACGCCGCACCGCGCGGTCGACTTGAACATCAAACATGATGGTTTGAGTGGGGATCCGAGCCGTGATATAGTTTAAAAGATCTCCAATTTTCTTCGTTGATTCGTCATTTGGCGCCTGCTCCTGCAATCGCTGGAGGAAGATCTGGCTGGCGGGGATTCCGTTTAAGGAGCGATTGGAGAGGATATACCCCAGGTTTTTAGCAAAGGAACTTTTCCCGGATCCGAAGAAACCTGAGACCCATACTCCGGTCGCTTCGCTCGGATCACCCGGTCCTTCTGAAATTGGTTTCAAAACCTCGATGTATTGTTCACGGATGCGTTTGGTAGTGACATATTCCGTCAGCTCCGTATATACTGTCTGTTCATCGCGCTGGTCAAGTTTGATGACTTCTTCGATGGGGCGGGAAAGATCACGAGAGAGAAGGTTTCGAATGGTTGGCATAAGTTAATCCTCCTGGATTCCGGATACATTTCGATAAGCGGCTTTCAACATCTCACCCAATTCTGATACATCGACATCTTTACCGGGAAGAAGCCGAAACATAGAATTCTTAAAAGTGGCATCATATTTGTGATACTTCCAAACTTTTCCTTGAAAAGTTTCTGATATTTCTGGCGGGATTTTCATATGGATCGACCAGGTTTTCGTGCTCTCCCAAGAAACATCAAAAACCACTTTGTTTCCAAGTTTGAAGCCTGTGTAAAATTTATTGAGATTGTAGGGAAGATCCCAGCCTTGCTTTTTTACAAAACTCTCTAGCTGAGTGACCGCCTTTTGGAATTCTTGGGTAGGTTCTTTACCATGTTCAGTTTCGTAGAAATCCCAGGTCCAGTCACCCATCACTTTTGTCGTGGTTGGTTTGGACTGGGGCAAATCCGCAAGGGTTTCTACCAAGACAAATTCATCATCATCTTGGCAAAACCGCCTGACTTGAATAAGATCAAGAGGATAATTTATTTTGCTGGATAATTTCAACACGCTTGATTTAAAGGCTGGCGCAATCACAATAATCCGAACCTCAAGTGCATCCCACTCGATCTTGATATCCTCGGGGCGGTTTTTCGCCTCTAACCAAATAGCTTTGATGGAATCGGGATTGGTCTCAGCCCACATGGCATAGGTGAGTACTTGCGGTAGGATTTCTTCGCTCACTTCAACGTTTTTCATCTCGATGATGCAAATTCGTGAATCCTGGTCTACCCCCAACATATCCGGGATACCTTGCTTATTCCCCGTCTGGATTTGGCGGTAAAGAATAAAAATGTCCGGCAGTAAATCCTGGTTGCGGTAAATATAAGATTCAAACTCTCTTTCGTTCTGAAACGGCATTTGCAGCAGGTTGCGGATTTGCTCTTTCGACTTCCAATACAAATTCAACATCTTACTCTCCCTCGTACCATTCTTCATGCCCGTGAGCGATGGCATAAGACTTGTTCTTTTTACAGGCTTGCTTCACCCGCTCCGGCCAGTACTTCATGGCTATTCGACTCCAGTCGTACTTCCCTGCCGCCAGCTCCTCCCAATACTTCTTGGGTTCGCTCTTCCACAGCGGGATCACCGACCACAGCGGAGCCATGCGCAGGATCACTCCATCATCGATCCAATCCGCCTCTGGTTCATACCCGCCGCGGGTGATGGCATCCAGGTCTTTGGCAAACTGCGCCAGTTCCTCTGCCAGTTGACGCAGCTCATCCATCTCTTTCTCGATGGGCTTGCGGGCAGCTCCCTGGGCGGTCAGCACCTTTTTACCAAGCTCTTCCAGGCGCAGCTGCACAGCGCGTCGTTTGGTGGGCAGGTAGGGTTCCTGCTGCAGGGCATAGAAGGTGTTGCGGTCGATCTTCTCGTGGAACAGCACAAAACCGTAGGAACGTTTGGAGGATTGGATCGGCCAGTAGACCGGACGTTTGCGGTACTGTTTGATGTGGTGCTGGGTGAAGAAATCCTTTTCCAGGAACTTGCGCAGGTCACCGCCTGCCGCCTGCCGGATTACTTCCTGAGCTTGCACCTGTCCGAGCATCAGTTCCAACGCCTTACTGACCAGGGTGGGCAGATCGCGCGGGTGGTTGGGGTCGAAGACGGCGATGCCGTCCGGGAGTGCCAGCTTCTGCAGAGCTTGTTCCACTTCGCGGGAAAAGACGTGCCGCCCGCCCTGCTCATCAACATAAGCGAACTGGGATGGCTCGCCGACCAGTTCGTTGAATTCTTCTTCGCTGGGTTCAGGCAGCGAGCCGATGGCGAAATCCGATCGGCGGTAGATTGCGCAACCCAATTCACCCGGAGAGCCAGGTTGGAAACGACCAAGAATGATGCCAATAGAGTAGGAGATCCAGGCAAGGGTTAATGATTGCCTGGTAACGCCAGTTTCTACCTCGCTTTCATCCTCTTCTTCGGTCTTAAATTTTTCACTTTCTTCGGCAATCGTCATGCCTCCCGCCAGTTCACTTTCGATTTCCTGACGGTCCTGAGGGCTTATCTCGTAGAGCGCATAAACCTGCTCATCTATTTGCCCTTCTATAGCATTTAAGCGTTGGCTGGCAGCCAGCTGCTGGCTTGGACCTTTTTCCCAATCCAGCGGAGCGTGAAAATCGAAAGTGTTTTCTGAGCGCATAGATTCAACTTGCTGAAGGTGAATACATTGTGGCACCAGGCGGTCAAATCGTTTTTTCTGAATCGTTGTCGGAGATTTGAATGGCACTCGTGCGATGTCCCCAATTTGAAAATTGATCGTTGGGTTCAGAAGTCGTAAGGCATAATTCATCCACGGGGAGTTCATCACTGCCATAGTCGTCAGTAATAATTCTCTTACTGGGAAACCGCATGAGCCACCGACATCAAATATAAACCCTGGTGGCAGGTAACGCACCCCAAAATTTGTGGTACTCACCAATGACCAGGTGATGCCTTCGAGAAAGTAGAAATTTGTGTTTTGGGGTCTTGATGCTAATCTACCATTTGGCGAAAAGAGATTTTTAATTTCTTTTCCATCATTTTTCCAATTCACAATAAACCATTGATTACCAAACCATTTCCTGATACCTCCGCCTTTCATGTATGGGAACCATTGTAGACCACTTACTTTAGCCGATATAGCATTTTTATTATTAAAACTAATCTTGGAAAGGCCGGCTTCCCACCAATATCTTAAAAATCTAAAATTATCAGCTGTGGCTAAACCTTGACGAATTTTTGTAAGATCACTTAATCTTGGAAGATCGATAAACAAACGCCGAATTATTTCATCAGCCCAATATATCCATGGACTCCCAGGAATCGCTCGAAACTCACTCTGGCGAAGTGTAAAAACATTGCTTGGCAAATCCACGTTGGTCATAAGGCAATCCTTTTCTTCTGTGTGATGAAAATGTGGGCTTGCTGCAGGTTGTGAGTATTACCGGCCCTGTCCAATATAGCCTGGCAATAAATTCTCGTCAAAACCGTCAAGACTCCTGCACCCATGTTATCAGCCAGGTAATGGATGCCGTCCAGCTCCTTTGCGTAGATCTCCTGGGTTACACTATCCACCGCTGCTCGGGTGAGAAGCTCGGCTTTCTCTTCCTGCGTACGTTTTGTGTCCGGAATTTCGGTGAAGTTGGTTTTGAGCCCTTCAATTTGAAAGCGCCATTGCGAAAAGAGACCGAAGAAAGTTTGAAGATTATGGCGTTCCATCGAATTATGCCTGTTCGTGGATTTGTTTTAATTCTGCCAGTGCTTTTTCGAAAGCAACGCGCTTCGAATCTGCATCTGGTTCATGTACCAGGCGGAAATAAATCCCTTCCGATGCTTCTCGTTTCTGTGTGTCCGGCTCGCGGCGAAGAACAAAGGCCGCTGTTTGTAATGTTCCAGGGTTTCCCGTAGCAAAGAGCCCTGGCCCGAAATGCGCCAAAGTTTTAATTGCAGCCTGACTGGTGATAAATTCCCGCAATGATTCGTAGGAGGAAATAAACATAAAGGAATGCATCGTTAGCATGCCCACCCAACCGTCTTCTTTCACCAGCTCCAAGGCGCGCATGATAAAAGCGGCATAAAGATCGCCTTTGCCTTCTGGGTACTGGTCATCCAACAGCTTTGCAAGTGCATCATTCATTTTACGTCTTGAAAGATATGGGGGATTTGTGACCACGACATCATATTGTCGTAGTGTCATGTCCAGGAATCTGAATCCCTTACTGGCTTCTTGGGTGAAGAATTTAACATTTTCTCCACGATCCGCAGCATTCTTGCGGAAAAAGTCGAGTGCCTGGATAAGTTGATTTTCAAGATATCCCCAATATTCTGTTTCCGTTGCATCGTCATCCATTTCTGGGAACAAGCTTGGAGCAGATAAGCCTGGAAGAAGATGGGCTTGACGATATCGATCATGTTTTTGTCGTTCACTTTCAACCAAGTCGTGGATATCTCGTTCAATTCTGAGGAGAGATCCGAGTTGATCGATATCTTCTAGTTGTTCCTTAATGCGGCGAAGCATCTTCTCAAAAATAGGATTGCAGAACTTCATTTCTATGATGAATCTGTCAAGATCAGCAGAACTAAAAGGTAATACATTAGCACAAGATAAGTTGTGATCTTTAATCTGTGCGTTTTTATTCATCCGTTTTGCCCGTAAATATAAAGCCAATGCTGAAAGTTGCACAGCGCGAAGATCAATATCAATTCCAAAAATATTATTCTTTATAATCGCCGCTGGAATTTCATCTTCAGTTGATACTGAAGGTTGTTTTGGCCAACCTGGTTTTCCAATGTTGGCTAATTCTTCTTGGTACATTGCAGCAAATATATCAAAGGCTACTAAACCGAAATGCATACTACCGCACGCTGGGTCGAGCAGTGTAATTTCCTTGGCTAATCGTAGGGGTTGAGTGCCAGATTCGCCCGGCAAATTGATAAAATATTCCAATTTTGTTGATAATTGCGAATCGGGATGGATCTGTAACCAAAGCTGTCCCAAAGTATTTTCAACGAGATAGTGGACTACCCAATCCAAAGTAAAAAGTTGAGTTGCGGCTGGTATGTCGCCAGCTTCGAACTTTTGACCAGATAGCCTTACAGCCGCAAATGCTGCTTGAAGTTCTGGTTCATTAAAGTATTGATATATCCAGCCAATTGTTTCTTCGACTTGCCACGCTGGAGCTAAAATCTCATCATTCAACATGGCAAGAAAGCCGGTCAAGGCTGTTTGACGAGGAAATAGTTGGGAAGGTAAGGTTTCAACATCAAATAAAACAGCTATTTCCCCCGCTACCTGACTAGATTGCCACGTAAGAAAATGTCGGTAAGCGATATCATTTTTTCCTTGATTGAAAAGAACCTCTTCTTCAGGGTGATCTGCCAAATAATATTTAAACCCATTCGATTGATGCCCTCGACGCACTGTTTCGCGAATCAACTTGCGCTCTTCCATCATCTTGAAGGCTACTAATCGATTAAGATGGGTAAAAGCTGTTTCCTTTACCAACTTTTCCACCGCTTCTTTGCGATTCAAGCCCGCAACCACTTCATCGTCCAGATAGCGAATTAATTGGCCATAGATCTCACGGGTTTCAGAATCTTTGAGAGTTGGGAGGTTTTCCGGTTTCTCCAGGCTTCCATCAGCATGCAGCCCATAAACACCTTCAAGCAAGTCACGCGCTTCTCGGGTCAGAAGCTCGCGACCTCTTAAGGCAAAATCATGAATAGCATTACGGGTGGACTCAGGTAAGTACTGTTCTGTGAAAGCCATAATTCCTCTCTTCAACTAGCCAACATAGATCTTGGTGTGATAACTGCCGCGCGGTTCCAGATCAGCCAATCCCATAAAGCGCAAACCTTCACTCTCCCCAGATGTAGCTGGCATAAATAAAACACAAGAAACCGATGTCCGGCCTTTCATCTTGTCTAGAAGCGTAGAGACACGATACATTTCCGGAGCAAGCGCTCCAGCTCGCCAAAGAAATACTAAATCTTTCTTGGAATCCAATCCACTAAGGTGTTCAGCCAATAAGTCTGGTAATGGACGCCAATCTGGATCAGAAAGATATTCGTAAACTTGCGATTGAGCCGTTGGAAAGCCACTGCTTCTCTCAAGAGCAGTTATGGCATCCATTCCCTCAGTCTCATCTATTGATTGCCAAACCAGCTCTGCTAATGAGATCAAAGTCACTTGCCAGTTTTTGTCTTTCTCCAGACGAGTTTTAAGAAGCTGCATTTCATGTCTCATTTCCCATTCCTGTTGGGGGGGATAGCAAAAGACAGCAAATGGCAAGTCATTGTAAATATAATGACGAGGTGGGCGAGAGCGCAGGTCGGTTTCCAGATTACGAACGAGATCTTTCAATGATGACATTGGTCAACTCCATAAAATCCTGAAATGGAAATTCCAACCGAATTACTGCTCCAGCAGCGAAATACTCGCATAATCTTTGTTGGTGAGCTTCAATCAGGTGTTCTTCTACATCATTCGGTTTTAAATTAAATAATCCCCACTCTGGTGCATGTAAAACGCGATCTCCAGATCCGTTCTTTTTCATTAGATCAAAAGCGATGAAAGCAAAAGGCTCAATAGGGAGCATCACAGGGGCTAGATATTTTTGCGTAGCCCCTTCGAGGATTCCGAAATCACGTAGGCTTGCTAACGCATGTCGAGCGACATGCAAGAGAGTGTCTTCTCCCCATGCGGTAGTTGTTTTACCCTCTGAAGACCAATCTCTTAGCTTTCTAATAACATGATCCAGGTGAATATCTGAGAAGCCTGCTTGCCGGCGGGGGTTTACGACTTCAAAAACAATATCTCTTAATGTCTCGTCGTTTTGCGCAGAATAATAATAGAAAAGGGAGTCAATCCATTTGGTCGGAACCCTTGCCTGGACCAATGTCACCAATGCATTTCCAATTTGCGGATCTTCGAAATACCGCTGTTTAAAAATACGAAGGATATCTTCTACACGAGAGCGTGAAGCCTTTCCAAAGATATTGTTTTGACGAGCATTATTTAAATTCGTATTTACATTAAGCGATAAATCCCAAGATGCCATTAAAGCCTTCGTATCTGGTAATAGAGCTGTTGCTTTGATTAAACGGCTAGAATAAGTCATAAGTTCATTCACTCTTCATGTTCAAAAATAATTAGGTCGCCGACTTGGCAAGAAAAATACTCGCATAAAGCTTTAATAACAGGGGCATCGTAACGGGTTACTTGATTATTGGCCCAGGCGTTTAGCGTAGACCAGGCGATACCAGTTTCTCTACCCACTTCTTTCAGGGCGATATTTCGTTTCTCACGAGTAGCTTTTTGCGCTAGCAGGATACGAAAACGGTTTGAAATTTTTTCGGTCATTTCCACCTCAGCCAATGAATTGGGGGATCGTTATCATTTTATATTGGCTTGAAAAATTTGTCAATCAAAATAACTGACTAATCAGAATTTCGCAATCTTTACTCGAACTTTATTAATAAGTATTTTACTTAAATGATGAGCATCAGTATCCGGAGAATTCCTTCAAAAAACAATTATCACATAATTCGTTACCTAGTAAATAAAAAAACCAGTGGAGATAAATGCTGGTTTTTAATCACGCAATGAGATTTCACTATTCGTTTTTAACGGTTAGGATTATCAATTCCCCATTTCGTAAATGCGGTACTGAGTATTCCCTCTGCATCCGGCGAACTAGCTAAGATACCCTTCTCTTTCATTTCATTTTCTGCTTCCCAAAGTGCCTGAGCCAGGCGACTTCGAAACTCACCATGCAGATGGGAGAAGGCATAAAAAATCTTTAATAATTCAGGATCCACTTCAGGCAGCCCAAGGGTTGAATAAACCTCTGTTCCGAGTGTCCCCGCAATACTCAAAATTTCTGGACCTTCAGGGAAAAACTCACCATGTAACCAACCTAACACCTTGGAAGCTGGATAGCCTAACAAATCACAAAAGACTATGAAATCTTCCTCTCCCGCTTGGGATCGGCTCCATCGTTTTTATGCTCTGTTAAACCATGCCGGAAAGTTGGACTTGTGGCTTTACTTTTTAAGGATTACGATGTGGGATATGAAAAATATGTTCGCTTCTAATCATATAATATTTTCTCCAATCTGACAACGAATCCCCCTTCATTTCATCAGATCATCTTGAGAGTGCCGGATCTTCCTGTTGATCATAGACTTGGCTTGTTTCAAAAGGATCGCACAACCCTAATTGACCTGCCATCGCTATTATCTGGTCACGGCTATCTGTGCCAAATTTCTTTTTCAAAGCACTGATATGTAATCGAATGGTCGCTTCTTATAACCCTAGTTTTAACGCTATTTGTTCTGGCGAATATGCCCTTGCTAGTAATTGTAAAACGCTGATTTGCCGCTCGGATAATGCCGGCGCATTTCTTTTTGGTTTGGGTGGCTAACCAGCAAGATTAACCTGCACTTCTGGGCAATCATCCAGTGCTTATCCAGGCACATTTCTGCCATCCCGGATGATCTTTACCAAATCCTGAACGTCTTCGACCACATTTTGGTAAAGAACAGATCCTTCATCATTGATAACCACAATGGATGGAACCGAAGAAATCCTCCCCTATGTTCATCTGAAAAATTGGCTGATAACGCATAAATCCCCTCTGAACAAGCATGTATCTATCCAGAGAGGACCTTGTGGTTGATTGGATAAGTGGGATTTGGTCATTCTCGAGTCGTATGCGCAAGTGGAAGAAGGAAAAATCTATCTATCCATTTCGATAGGTATTCGGGTATCTGATCCTATCGAAATGGATAGATTGAGGTTGCTCAGCCCGGGTGTTATCCTACTCGTAAATTCGAATTGAAAGGTGCCCCATGACTTGTAGATCGGAATGCTCATATTCAAAAACATTCTCGCAAATTGACAGTATTCAGGAAGATATTGTTCGTCTTTCTGGTTATGCTTCTCAATTATCGGATATTGAGCCGTCAAAATTGTGCCTAACATAGACAGCAAAAAGGATTAAGGAAATCTAACAGTTATTGATCATTATTGAAAATCAATTTTATGAAATCCGTGGGATGTTTTTGAAATTTGGGTGCTGTGATTTCTTTTGAGGGATTGGGGAATTTGAACATAATTGAATGAAGGCTTTCACAAACTTCGCTATCGATTTTTGAAGAATTTATCGAAATATTTTTAATATGATGTGCTATATCCATAAAGAAATCGTGATTATCATAATTTGGATTTCTTTGTAAGCGAACCGGAGGAATTGGAGGGCTAAATGTTCGTCAACCGTGTCTCAGAACTTGACCTGTTAGAAAAACGGTATAGCCTAGGCAAAGCGGAATTATTTGTTCTTTACGGCCGCCGGCGGGTTGGCAAGACAGAACTCTTGGTTCACTTTTGCGAAGGTAAGCGCTCGATTTTCTTCGTCTCAGACCTAGGCTCAGAAATATCTCTTAGGACCGCACTTTTTGTAGTGGTTAATACTCCTCTTGTCAATAGCCGGTCGAAGTTTACCAGTCATAGTCGGGTTATGTTTACCACTCATGATCGGGTGGATGATTACCACTAGACGACACAAATTTATAATTTAGCGTTTTTGATTGCCTCCTTTCTGCGAGAAATCTGGCGATAGCTTTCCCCCTGGATAATTAAAGAATGGGCATGGTGGGTTAGGCGATCGAGAGCAGCGGAGGAAAGCAGATCATTCTGAAAGATTTCAGCCCATTCCTCGAAAGCTAAGTTCGAGGTCACAATGATTGAGCCGGTTTCATACCGATCGCAGATAATTTCTTAAAGGTCCTGGATGGAAACGAGCGAGATCGTTTGCAGCCCAAAGTCATCCAGAATCAACAGGTCACAGCGAAGGATGGATGCGAGGATTTGGCGGACAGTGGCTCGGAGCTACCGTTCCAACGTCTAGGTTTATACTCGGTTCGCAACCAGGCCATATAACTGGTCAGATCGGAAGATTGAATTTCCGACACCTCTCGATCCCTGATGTATTTCAACCAATCACCAAGAGTGAACTCATAGGAGGTAATTGTGCGTTGGCTTAATCCCTCTGCTGTTTTAAATTTTAGGAAGCCATCGATGGCTTTGGCTACGGAAAGTGAAACTTTGGATTTTGACGTACCCGGCGAACTGCGGTTTATAAGAAATTCCTCCATTTTTGGAAAAATGTCTACCGCTGTGCGCCAGGTTAACGAAAAACCGTAGCCCTTTGGACTACGGTTCTTTTTAGTAGCGGGGAGTCGATTCGAACGACTGACCTCCGGGTTATGAGCCCGACGAGCTGCCACTGCTCTACCCCGCAATAGCTTTACTATAATACACCCTTTTTTGATTAAGTCAAGCCCGAATTCGACTTTTCTCCTCTAAAACAGTGAGAATTGCTCGGGATTTCCCTCTTCTTCGGAAGGTATTTCATCCTTCTGTTGTTCAACCGGTTTCGATTTAGGTTCTTTTTTTACCGGTTGCTTCGGTTTTTCAGAAGATAAAGGGCTTTTTTTCTCGCTCTTATTTTCGGCTTCCCCTGCCGATAAGAGGTTAATGCCTGTAACTTTGTGATTCAGCAACTTGATAAAATATTCCAAGAATTTCGTCCGTTTGACTTGCTTAATCATCGCTTGCCGGACTTGGCGGGCTTTATTGTTTCCATACCGTACCAATAATACGGACATACTATCAGGTAAAACAGTGATTCCAACCACTTTCTCTGACGGATTTAAGCGAACTGCTTTAACACCTTGACCATATCGCCCTTGTTTCGGGAATTCCTCGACCGGGATTTTCCCAATGCCCCAATCGGATGTGACAAAGCAGCAGAAATCAGCTTTGTCGACCAAGGTGGCATCAGCTACTAAATCATCTTCCTTCAATTTGATTCCGTTTACACCGGCTGCGATTAAACCCATCGGTCGCAAATCACTTTGATCAAAGCGAATGGCCATCCCGTTTTGAGTGGCGATCAAGATTTCTTTTGAATCGTCCCGGCAAACTTTTACGGTAATGAGTTTGTCTCCGGGGTTGATTTTGCAAATTGTAAAGGATTGTGAGGAGGCGGGCGGCAATTCCTCCGCGAGCGACTTTTTCACCATTCCTTTTTCGCTGAATGTGATGACGGAGCAGGTTTCCGAGCCGCGCTCTTTCGTGGAGAGCGTGAAAACGGCAGCTACTTTATCATCCGCTGTCCATCCCGATATCAGGTTGGCATCAAACCCGCCTGCAAAACTTTCAACTTTGGGGAGCGTCTCCGCGTAAATTCCAAAAGCTCTACCGGTTTCCGAAACAACGTAAACGGTCTGTTGGGTATCGGTCTTTAAGATCCAGGGAGGGATCTCAAATCCTTTTTCATTGATCTTTTCGGGATCGCACCGTCCGATTTTCCCTTCGGCGGTCATTCCAATACAAATCGGCTCCGCCCGAACTAATTCGTTTGCAGTTAATACTTCTTTCGAGGAGATTCCTTCACCAAGGACTGCAATTTGGGTTCGGCGTGGATCCGCATATTTTTGTTTAAGAGCTAATTGGTTATCAATCAGGACTTTTCTTATCTTTTGCGGAGAGGCTAATAATTCCTGGAACTCTTTGATACGTTCTTCCAAATCATGAAATTCCTTCAGGAGTTTATCCTGTTCCAAATGAGTGAGGCGCTTTAGAGGCATGTCCAAAATGGCTTGGGTTTGCTCTCGATCCAATTTGTATTTATCCATGATCTTGGTACGAGCATCATTCTCATCATCCGCATTACGAATGATTTTGATGATGGCATCCAGATGTTGAATGGCGATGAGAAGACCTTCCAGAATATGAGCCCGCTGTTCTGCCTTTCCCAGCTCAAAAGTGATTTTCCGTTTGATGACATCCAACCGGTGGTCGATATAAACTCGTAAGGCTTGTTTTAAGGTGAGAATTCGGGGTTGGTTATCTACAAGCGCCAGCAGGATGATGCCGAATGTGACTTGCAACGGTGTATGTTTGTACAGTTTGCGTAAAACATCTTCAGCATCAGCGGATTTGGATAACTCGATGACAATCCGCATCCCCTGCCGATCGGATTCATCCCGTAAATCGGTGATGGTATCCAAAACGCCTTCCCGTGTGAGAAGAGCGATTCTTTCAATCAATCCGTTCTTATTCACCTGATAAGGGATTTCGGTGATAATCAGCCGTGTTCTGCCCCGCCCCATATCCTCAACGTGAACTCTTCCGCGTACCATCAATTTGCCACGCCCAGTTGCATAAGCGGAGACAAGCTCGTTGCGTTCATCCTCCAAAACGATAATACCGCCTGTCGGGAAATCGGGTCCGTGAATATAGCGCATCAAATCGTCGGCTGTGATCTCATCATACTCATCCCATTGATCCAAGAGGTAGACGATCGCATCGACCAATTCCCCCAGGTTATGCGGAGGGATATTGGTCGCCATTCCGACCGCAATTCCGCTGGACCCGTTGAGCAGCAGATTAGGCAAGGCGGAAGGCAGGACAATCGGTTCGTCCAGGGTATCATCAAAATTGCGGGTGAAATCGACCGTGTTTTCATCGATATCGTTCAGCAATTCCATCGAGTAAGGGGCTAACCTGGCTTCGGTATACCGCATCGCAGCCGGGGGATCACCATCAATGCTGCCGAAGTTTCCCTGCCCTTCTACCAGCGGATAGCGAATGGTAAAATCTTGAGCCAGCCGTGCCATGGCATCATAGACGGCGGAGTCCCCATGGGGATGATATTTTCCCAGGACTTCACCCACAATTCTGGCTGATTTTTTAAATTCGGAATCAGGGCGAATCCCCATGTCAACCATCGCATACAAAATCCTGCGTTGAACGGGTTTTAGTCCGTCTCTGGCATCCGGCAAAGCGCGCGAGATAATTACGCTCATCGCATAATCCAGATAAGATTGTTCCATTTCATTTTTGATGTCGACCGATTTGATTCCCTGATTGTTCATGCTTTCCTCTGAAAAATAGAATCGAAGGATTCTATTTTATCCTAATCTTTTTAATGGATCGAATATTCTATGAGACTTCCGAAGCGGAAGTCGGTGCCATTTGATTTTACCTTTGATTCAAAAAAGGATGGAGGAAAAAACGAATTTGACGGAGCGAAATCAAAAAAACTTTGAACGATAAAATCTTCAGGAAAAACGAAGAAAAAAGAATTTATAATTATTCGAAAGTCAGATTGAGGAAGAGAAGGAATGACCATCATAAACAGAGTAATTTGGATTGTATTAGACAGTGTTGGGATGGGACCGATGCCTGATTCGAGTCTATTCGGCGATAAAAACCCCAATACCCTCGGCCACATTGCGGAGAGTATCCCCGGATTTAAATTACCGGTTATGCAATCACTCGGCTTGGGGAATATCGACGGAATGACCGGTTACGAACCGGCTGAACATCCTGTGGGTTCATATGCCCGAATGGCGGAACATTCCGCCGGAAAGGATACGACAATCGGGCATTGGGAGATGGCCGGATTATATATGCCGAAACCGTTTCCGGTATATCCGAACGGATTCAGCCGTGAAATATTGGATGAATTCGAACGCCGTATCGGTCGCGGGACGCTGGGAAATAAACCGGCATCCGGAACTCAAATTATCGCGGAACTGGGAGATGAACATGTCGCAACCGGAAAACCGATCATTTATACATCTGCGGACAGTGTATTTCAGATCGCCGCACATGAGGAAGTGATTCCGCTTGACGAATTGTACCGGATGTGCCAAATTGCTCGGGAGATTTTGACCGGAGATAACGCGGTGGCACGTGTTATCGCCCGTCCCTTTGTGGGAAAATCAGGCGCTTATGTCCGGACGGCGAATCGCCGGGATTTTTCTTTGAAACCGCCGCGTCCGACTGTTTTGGATCACCTGAAGAACGCGGGATATAATGTAGCCGGTGTGGGGAAAATCGAAGATATTTTCTGCGGACAGGGGATTACGTTTGCGGTTCATAACGAATCCAATTCGGATGGTATGCATCATACCGAAGAATGCATGGAACGATTTGAAACGGGGTTGATTTTTACCAATCTGGTTGATTTTGATATGAAATACGGACACCGCCGGGATGTTACCGGTTACGGGAATGCTTTGATTGAATTTGATCGGTGGTTGGGTTCTTTTCTCCCGAAAATGAAAGATTCCGACGCATTGTTTATTACCGCCGATCATGGTTGCGATCCGACCCACGAAGGGACCGATCATACCAGAGAGTATGTGCCGTTGTTGATTTATGGAAAAGGAATCGAACCCGCTGTTAATTACGGAACACGAAAGACTTTTGCCGATGCGGGACAGACGATTGCGAGCATTTTCCGGGTCGACCCTGTAGAAGACGGTGTGAATCTTTTCGCATAGTTAATAATAAGCATAAAAAAACAGCTCGCAAATGACTGCGAGCTGTTTTTTCTTTTCTAAAATGATCTATTCGGTCGGCAGATTGGAAATCAGAGCACTGGGGCTGACGATTTCGTCTTCGTGATCAAATCGTCCCGGAACAAATCCGGTTCCGGCGGGAATCAGCTTCCCGATGATGACGTTTTCTTTCAGTCCGTAAAGCGGATCTTTCATTCCACCGATCGCCGCGCTTGCCAGCACTTTGATGGTGTGCTGGAACGAAGAAGCCGACAGCCAGGAATCCGTGCTCAAAGAAGCTTTGGTTACGCCGAGCAAAATTTCGACATACTTTGCCGGTTGTTTCCCTTCCTCTTCCAGTTTTTTATTGATTTCCTTGATCCGTAAGCGATCGACAATGTCCATCGGCAGGAACGGTGAATCACCGGAGCGAACCACCTGCACTTTGCCGAGCATTTTACGAATGATCACTTCAAAGTGTTTATCGTTGATATTCTGTCCCTGCGCTCGATAAACACGCTGAATTTCGGACAAAATATACATCTGACAGGCATCCCGCCCCTTGAGTTTCAAGATCGTATGAGGATTCAACGAACCTTCGGTCAATGGTTCACCGGAAGTTACATATTGATTATCCTTGATGACTAAGCGAGCGGTGCTCGGAATTTCATATTCTTCGCTTTCCTTCTTTTCGTAAGAGACAATTACTTTGTCTTCTTCGATCCGAACCTGTCCCGGATGAGCTGCGGTGATGGTGGCTTCGCCGTTTTCGGCGATGACGTCTCCCAAGTTGACGGTTTGCTCATCCTTCACTTTGATTGTCCAACCTTCCGTAATCTCAAACACGTCACTGTTCATTTCGGAGTGCTCGACTCGAACGATCCGCAGATCGTTATATTTATCCGATTGGATAATCTTAGCGTAGCCTTCGATTTGCGTAATAACGGCTTCGCCTTTCGGAGTGCGGCGGGCTTCGAACAGCTCTTCGACGCGGGGCAGACCGGTTGTAATATCTCCACCCTGGGCGACACCGCCGGAATGGAAGGTCCGGAGAGTTAATTGTGTTCCGGGTTCACCGATGGATTGAGCGGCAACCGTACCGACCGCCGCGCCTAATTCAACCATTTTTCCGCGGCCCAAATCGATACCGTAGCATTTCGCACAAATTCCATGCTTTAACTCGCAGGTCATTGGTGAACGAACCTTTATTTCCGGTATGCTCTTCGTATCAGAAATTTTATGAGCCAGATCGTGGTCGATTATTTCGCCTTTTTCGGCGAGAATTTCGCCGGTTTCCGGATCAATCACTTTTTCCGCCAGTACCCGGCTGTAAATACGTTCGTGGAAAGCCTGTTTTGCCACATCATCGGAACGCCGAATCCAGATACCTTCTTCTGTTCCGCAATCTTCTTCGTTGATAATAATATCTTGCGCGATATCGACCAAACGACGGGTCAGATAACCAGCGCCAGCGGTCCGGAGGGCGGTATCCGCCAGCCCTTTCCGAGCTCCGTGGGTAGAAATGAAGTACTCCAATGCATCCAAACCTTCACGGAAATTGGATTTGATCGGTAGCCGAATAATACGACCGGATGGATCAGCCATCAGCCCGCGCATTCCCGCTAACTGTGCGATCGGTGCAAAACCGCCTTTTGTCGCACCGGAAGTTGCCATAATCGCCATGTTTCCCTGTGGATCCATGCTCTTTCGGACCTCGGATGCGATTTTGTTGGTGGTTTCCTGCCAAACATCAATCGTGCGATCGTTTCGTTCCTGTTCCGTCAGTAACCCGCGCCGCCATTGGCGGTTTATCGATTCGACTTCGTTGTCGGCTTCCGCCAGTAATGCATCCTTTGTGTCGGGAATCGTAATATCTGATACGGCGATCGTCGAACCGGAGCGCATCGCAAATTCAAAGCCGGTGTTCTTAATCGAATCGGCGACTTCCGTTGTGACATCCTGACCGCAAATTTCATATACTTCGGCGATCAAATCTTTAATAGCGCCTTTATCCAACGGTGAATTTTTAAAGCGAATTTCTTCCGGTAATATATTGTTAAAGATAACCCGTCCGATGGTTGTATCGATGATTCGTTTTTCCGGTTTCGCTAAGCGAGCGCCGTCTTTGCCGAACCAGGTATCTGTCAGGAATTTAATCTTGGTATGGAGCTTGACCTGGTCGAGATCATAGGCATATTGGACTTCATCGATAGAGTAAAAAGCCCTTCCGTCACCCGGATGATCCCCGTCACTGTCCATTGTCAAATAATAAATACCGAGCACCATATCCTTGGATGGGCTGATGATCGGTTCTCCGTCCGCCGGTTTGAGTAAGTTTTTCGAAGCCAGCATCAATGTACGCGCTTCTTCAACGGCTTTTTCGGAAAGCGGTACATGAACAGCCATTTGGTCACCGTCGAAGTCCGCATTGAAAGCGGTACAAACCAACGGATGCAGTTGAATCGCATTTCCTTCGATCAAAATCGGTTCGAAGGCTTGAATACCCAACCGGTGAAGCGTCGGGGCACGATTCAATAAAACAGGTCTCTCGCTGATCACTTCCTCAAGAACTTCCCAGATCTCCGGCCGATTTCTTTCGATGATACGATTTGCGCCTTTGACATTGGTGGCATAACCATGTTCCACCAGGCGAGAAACGAGGAAAGGATGGAATAATTCGAGCGCCATTGTTTTTGGCAGACCGCATTGATACAACTTCAATTTCGGTCCGACGACAATCACCGAACGACCGGAATAATCGACCCGTTTCCCGAGCAGATTTCTGCGGAATCGTCCCTTCTTACCCTTCAGCATATCGCTGAGAGATTTCAATTCGCGGCGACCGCGGCGTGACAACGCTTTCCCGCGTTGTGAGTTATCGATCAGCGAATCCACCGCTTCCTGCAACATTCTTTTTTCGTTCCGAACGATGACATCCGGTGCACCCAATTCCAACAGCCGCTTCAAACGATTGTTCCGGTTGATGACCCGCCGGTATAAGTCGTTCAGGTCGGAAGTGGCAAAACGCCCGCCGTCCAGCTGAACCATCGGGCGTAAATCCGGAGGGATAACCGGCAGGACGGTTAAGATCATCCATTCCGGATGATTCTTCGAAGAACGGAAAGATTCGACGACTTTGAGACGTGACGTAGCTTTCTTGCGTTTTTGTTTACTCTTGGTTGTTCGAACTTCATTCCATAAATCTTTTGAAAGTTGATCTAAATCCAACCGTTTCAAAATATCGTAAAACGCTTCCGCGCCCATATCCGCCCGAAAAACATTCCCCCAGCGGCTTTTGAGTTCACGATATGAAGTTTCACTCATGAAAGTTAACGGTTGTAATTCCTGAAGCTCATCTCGCATTTTCGAGTTTTGATTTTGTGACTCGGCTGATTCATCCGCGAGTTGATTGCGAAGGGCTTCCATCTGCTCTTCCGCTTCGGCGCGAACCTGCTGTTTGTCCATGTCCAATCGCTCGATATCGCGTTGCAGTTGTCCTTTGAAATCATTTTCGATTTCATCCAATTTTTCTTTTACCGTTTTTTGAACAAGAGAAATATGCTGGTTGGAAATCGTTTCGCCGGCGGAAGCGATAGCGGTACCGGTGGATGAAAAGACCAAATCCGAGTTGATAACCTGGCCGATTTTCTCCTGTAATTCCGCTTCCAAGCGCTGGCCTTCTTTCATCACCGGATCCAGCTTTTGAGCAATCATCTCGTCCGTTTTTGCCAACAAAGCATCCCGTTGTTCCTGAATTTGGGCGAGCATCTTATCGCGATTCGCTTTTACACCGAGAATTTTCTGATTGACTTCCTGAGCGACTTCCTTCTCCGACACACTGATTTCATCCTCAAGCCGATTCAATGCCTTCTGCCGGGCATCTTCGTCGACATAAGTGACGATATATTGCGCAAAATAAAGAACACGATCCAGATTTCTTCTTGAAATGTCCAAAAGTAATCCCAAGTATGAAGGAATTCTCCGGGTATACCAGATGTGAGCGATCGGGGTAGCCAACTCGATATGGCCGAGTCGTTCCCGCCGAACAGAAGAACGAGTTACTTCAACGCCGCATTTATCACAGATGATTCCTTTATAACGTGGATTTTTATATTTCCCACAATAGCATTGCCAGTCACGCGTCGGGCCAAAAATAGCTTCACAAAACAATCCGTCCTTTTCCGGTCGAAGACGGCGATAGTTTATTGTTTCGGGCTTTAAAACTTCACCGTAAGACCATGACCGAATTGTTTCAGGTGAAGCGAGACTGATTCCTAATGCAACCAAACCTTTAGTTTCCACGAATTTTCCTCCCGAGAGTTTGAGTGTTTCCCATTCATTAAGACATTCAATGCATAGCTTCTTTTTTCTCTATGCATAAAAGGAGTTATTAAAAGCTCATTCGGCTTTAAATGCATTAAAGCCGATTTATCATTATAACACAACAGAAAGATTCCTCCGCTATATTTAAGCGGCTTTTTGAAAAATGTGACAAGAATGTTCTCAATAATATGGGATATCCAGGGTGAAAGTCGAACCTTTTCCTAATTTACTTTCCAGATTAAATCTCCCACGGTGTAATTTTACTACATATTTTACGAAATCCAAACCGTGAACCGCCTGGGTATCTTGTGCGGGTGATCGATCCGGTGTATCACTGAGAATTTTTTCAACATCCAACGGAGAAATACCGATTCCGAAATCCTGAATTCGCAGAATCCATGAATCCACTTGATAGGTCAAATCCACTTGGATCGATTTGCTGTCGGGTTTGGAATAACGAATCGCGTTGGATAATAAATTAAAAATCGAAAGGGAAAGCAGCCAGGGATCTCCGATAACTTTTCCGCTTTGCGTCTGGCTGTTATCTACTTTTTCGGAGTCGTAATTGATATCAAGGTTTTTCTTTTTGGCTACGGATATTAAATCAAAAACAACATCTTTTACTAAGTCACCGATGTTGATAATTTCAAAAGATCCTTCGCGTGAATTTAAAAAGTTTTTATAATGCTTTTGTTCATACCGAATTAGTGTATTGAGGCGTTTTAACTGCGCTTCCGCTTTTTCCTTATAGTTAAATTGTATCAACGACATATTTCCGGCTTTATCAAGCAATTCCAAGTTCCCGCCGGCTTTCTCGACCAGTAATGAGAAATATTCCAGTTCGTTCGCATCAAAACTTACCGGAACGGAATTCTCCGTCGCCGAAACGAATTGAAAGATTTTACCCGTTTTCCCGCCGGGAAAGTTGACATCGCGAATGCGGCAATGGTACAAATCCACCAGTTCCATAAAGGAGGAATCGACCGAAATATTTTTCCGGATCATTTGAAGCACATTTTCTTTTGTGCTCATCGCTTCAAACGAAGGGTTGGAAAAGCTGATTTGATCCGGATAAATGACAATTAAAGCAGGCGTTTTTTGTTGATCTAAAAAATCTGCATAGCGTTTGGCGATCGCTTCCACACCAAAGTCATTCTTCTGAGTATTTCCAATGACTTCGATGACCCAATCGTTGAAATTTGCAAAAGTTTCGATTAAGGTATCATCGAAAGAAGCTTCGGGAAAACATCCCCAAAAACAACCGCAGTAACCGAAATCCGTTCGAACCGGCAAAATAATCGCGCCCGAATCTTCCATCCCCAATCCGGCTAACAGCCGCGACTGATTAATCGAGGGAATGACAATGCGGGACTGGTTTTTCATGATTTGATAGAATTGGACATCTGCTTCCTGAAGTGAAGTACTGTTATGCCCGCGAAACCAAGTTTTCAGCTCTTCATTCTCCATTTGGCCGGCATTTTCATTTAATATTAAACGGATGGTGGCCGGCTTCAGGATTTGAACGGTCAAAAGAATTGTTTTGATTTTATTATCTGTTTTCTGGTCCAAATTCCTTTTCCAGTCTTCGAGATGTCTATTTTATATATTCTATTGATCAATCAATGACATTATCTTATCGGTTACCTGGTTCTGCGTCAACGAATCGGTGTCGATGAGAATCGCATCTTCAGCCGGTTTAAGCGGTGCGACGTTACGGTTAGAATCGATTTGATCTCGTTGTTTAATATTATACAGAATTTCATCGTAATCCGACGGGATACCGTTCCTGAGATTTTCCAGGTATCGCCGTTCCGCCCGTTTTTCAGCGGAAGCGAGCAGAAAAATCTTCAGCGGTGCTTCGGGTAAAACAACGGTTCCGATATCCCGCCCGGCTATCACGATTTTGCCTTGCAGAGCAATTTTCCTCTGTTGAGCGGTCAATAATTTTCTGACGGCGGGAATGGCGGCAATCAGAGAAACATTTGCATCGACTTGAGGTAAATGGAGAAGATCGGTTATTGCCTTTCCGTCCAGCAAAACATCCGTTTCACCTGTCTGCGAGTTATTTTGCAACCTGATGTCTGCTCGTGAAATGATGTCTGCTAATTTCCCTTCGTCATCGAGCGGGCATTGCTGTTCCAGAACCGCGTAAGTCGCCACTCGATACATCAAACCGGTGTCAAAAAAAAGGTAATTCAAATTCTCGGCAATTTTCTTCCCGACTGTTGATTTTCCGGAAGCGGCCGGTCCGTCAATAGCAATTTGGAGAGGCTTTTTCATTAAAGCAGGTGTCTCTTTTCATTCAAGATTTGTCTTTGTCAAAAAACGGCTTTGTTGCCATATAACAAGTTTTTGGCCGGAAATTACGGGCTTCCGATAAATGATCCAGGAAAGCCAATCATTTGTTCGATACATTTCCCAATGATCGGTAGTCTTCCAATCGGATACCAGCCCGACATATGAAGCCCACAGAGGTTCATACTCAGATCCTTCGGTAATCACAAAAGATGGAGAATTTGTACGGATATCCAGAACGTCTGTAAAAACGACATCAGGATAATATTGCAACGTCCATCGAAGCATCGGATCATTATCGACCAAAATAATTCCGGATGCCTGATGAATAAATCCGGTAGCTTTCCAACCGATTTCCTGAATTATAGGAATTATTTGATTCTCTATTTGAACAATTTGGTTTCCCAAAATCAATTCATGCCTTGAAGCGGAAGTATGAAGAAAGGGATCATCTTTGGTATTGCTGAATCCCGCAGCTTTCCAAGAACTTCCGAATGTACAGACAAGAAAAACCGATAGACAACCGTATAACATTCCTTTTTTTATTTTCCCGGGGCTGAAATAATCCAGCAGCATAGGGAGTAAAACGGCAAAAATGATTATGCAAATAACAATAATCAAAAGATAAGCCGCCAGTCGACTAAACGGTGTAGAGACTGCCTGATTTTGCCAGGTAAATTGCAACGGTAACGACAGGTCACCCATTCTAAGCATTTCACTCAAACGGAGCAATAAGAAGAAGGACAAAATCGGCGGGATTAAAATTGCAATCGCCATCGGCAGATCGATTTCACTCTTCTTAATGGGTCTGAACGATAAAATGACATCCGTTGAAAAAAACCATAGAGGAAGGCTAATCCAAGGAATAATCAGAATCCCTTGATTAAAAATCGAAAGGATCGCAGCAAATAAAATCATGCATGACATTGCGATAACCTGTGGTTTCTCTTTTTTCGAAATACTTTTGATGTATTTAATAAGAAAAAGCAGGACCGCGGAGCCTTCATAAACAAAAAAGGCGATCAGCAACGGAACAAAACCGACCGATCGAAAATCGTGATTGACATTGATTTTGAAGCCGTTGATTATTCCGTTCCCAATGCCGTTGATCCCTTCCGGAAAAGCTAAGAGCCCCATCCCCGCAACGATGAGAACCGACAGAAAAATCAATAAATTCTGTTTGTTAACTTGTTTCCTTGTCTCTTCCGATCGCTTGAAATCCAATTTCAAAAAATACCTATTTACCCAATAAATCAACGCAAAAATGATTCCCGCAGTTGCCATAAACGGGAAAAAGCGTTCTCCGCCGAGAAAAGAAAGCGCTGCCAAAGCAACGGCTGTTTTTTCCGAACCTCTTCGGAATAATATAATTGCTAATGCAATCAGGAATATCAGCGGGATCAAAGAATCCGCTTGCCGGGACCAGGCAACCAAAGCGGGGTCGATAGCTAAGCAGAAGGCAAACAGGTATTTCTTCTTTTGGCTTATTTTTTCAGAAAAGAAGAAAGGAATCGAAACAAGAAAAATTCCCATCAACGCCGGAAATAAACGAGCAGTAAAGTCCGTCGGACCGAAGAATTTGAAAATAAATGCGGTTATTAAAACATAAAGAGGCTGTGCAATGCCGTAATTTGGAATTCCCGAAGCCAGTGACTTAGCTTGTAATGCCAAAATCGCTTCATCCTCGGACAAAGGAATTGTTCCGAGGGAAGCAAAACGTAAAATAAATGCGATCAGAAAAATTCCGCTTACAAAAAGAACTTTTTTGCTGCTTTCGCTTCGCATAGCCGATTAATTTCCTTTTTGTTGTTTCTTTGAATGATCTAACAGATTTTCAAGTTCAACCTTAAGCTTACTATATTTTTTCCACCTTACGATTAATGAACCGATATATATCAATGTTCCGATAACAACAACAAGAAATCCGGCAACCATATAGTTTAGTGTATTGGGAATTTCAGTCATGATCTTCCTCCGAGGTTAATTTTAATTGCTCAATTTCTTCTTTCAGTTCCGCCAAGCGGATTCGATGCCACATGACCGCAATATAAAAAATTGAAAAAACGGCTATCGCAATCAACATCGTTCGAAGCATTTGTGAATCCATATTGAAGTCGGGCGTATCTCCTCCGAATACGACCGGATGAATGGACCGGACTCCGCGAATCGAAAAGAAGGTCAACGGCACGCTCAGACATCCGATAATGCTGTATATGGAAGTGATTTTTCTCCTTTTTTCGGGATTATCCAACGAGCCGCGCAAAAAAAGATAACCGGCATAAATAAGTGCCATGATACTGGTTGTCGTCAAGCGCGGATCCCATGTCCACCAGGTATTCCAAATGGGTCGCGCCCAGATGGATCCTGTGATGATCGCTATCAATGTGAAAACCAGTCCGATTTCGACGGCGGATTCGGTCACTGCATCATAGATGAAAAGGCCTTTTCGCAAAAAAATAATCGCACTGATCGCCGCTACCAGAAAGCTGACCATTCCGATCCAAGCATATGCGACATGGAAATAGAATATTTTTTGAACGAGTCCCATGTTCATTTCCACGGGCGTTTTATAAAAAATAAGCCAACAAGTGAAAAGAATCAAAAAGAAAGAAAACCAATCGAGAATTTTGAGCTTTTTGGGAATTTGCATGTTCATTTTATTTAGTCCTCCACTATTAATTCAAAACCCAGAATGCCGCTTGCCGTAAAAATAACATCGAATGCTAAAATTTGATATAAAGAAGATAAAAGAGAAGAAAAATTCTCTCCGGAAAGAATCGATCCGGTCACCTTAACGGTCGTTACAACCAATGGAATGATCAGAGGATAGAACAGAACGGGCAAAAGGATGTCTCTTGTTCTAGTTTGAATTGTCATTGCCGAAATCAATACACCTAAGGCTGCATATCCCCAGCAACCCAAAGCGGAAACCAAGATGAAGTCGGGAGAGATCATCGGGACATTATAGAAAATACAATAAAGCGGATGAATAATCAATGCCATGAGGAACATAAAGACAAAAGCGGAAATCGTTTTACTCAGATAGATAGCGGAACGGGGGACCGGTGAAGCCAACAAGGCTTCGATCATATTCCCCTGTTTTTCGATTCCCATAATTTGATTTAATCCGAGTTGTCCGGCAAGAATCAAAATAATCCAAATGAGCCCGGCGGCACTGCCGGTACGAACTTTTACATTTTGTTCAAGCGCAAAATTTAAGATGAAAAGGATCGATAAGGCGAAAACAAGCATCACGGTAAATATTTCCCGAGTATGACTTTCGATTTGCATATCTTTGCGGATTAATGCCCGGATCGTCTGGAAAGTGCTTTTCATGAATTTTCCTGTATAAGGATCCCTTTTTCAAGTTTTATAAAATTTGTTGCCAGGCTCTTCAGTGTCTCCGGTTCATGGGAGGTAATCAGAATCGCTTTGGATAAGGATTTCTGCTCAAGTATGACCTCATTCAGCATGGTCCGACTTTTTTGATCCAACCCGGTATACGGTTCATCCATTAAAAATAAAATCGGCCGGATCAAGAGAGCTTTGCAGATGGAAAGCCGTTGCTGCATCCCGCGTGAATAAGTCCGTACCGGATCGTGAACTCTGGCGCTTAAGTCAAATCGATCCAAAAGCTCGAGGATCGTTTGATGATTTGTTTTGATACCGTACAGACCCGCGGTAAATCGCAGGTTATCAAGCGCATCCAAGTCGCCGTATGCCATCAATTGATGGTTAACAGAGCCGATCAGTTTTCGATAAGAAGGAGAATTATACGAATCTTCTCCGTTTATCCGAATAAAATTGAACTCATCGGGTTTCAATGTTCCGGCGAGAATTTTCAGCAGAGTGCTTTTACCGACTCCGTTATCACCCTGAAGAACTGTACAATCACCCGGTTTCAGGTCCAGTGAAATCGATTTTAAAACCGTCCTCGGACCGAATTTTTTTCGGATACCGGAAACGGATAAAATAGGCTGTGAAATATCTGTCGTTCTATTCATTGAGTGAGAATTATTTATTCGAATCTTTCAAAAAGGGCCAGATCAAAAAAAGACTTGTTCCGACAGCCAGAATAATCCAAACAGCTAATTCAAAGAATTTTGATTCCATTGTTTCAGATCCTTTTTACAACCATGGAAGAATCGCATCATATGCTCGTACTAATTCATCCAATGAGATTTTACAATTTGCCGGGCTCGGTGAAGGAAGGTAATTCGACGGGACCGCCGTCCTTGGGTAAATTAATTTCCGATAAAGATGAAAAGATTTTTTACCGGTAGAAAATACAGCTTTCACCTCACTCTGCTGTAATATTTTTTCGATCGGGTTAGGCTTGGGATTTCTGATACTGCCATCATCGGCGCCGGTAATTTCGCAGGATGCGATGACGTCCCATAAAGCGATTCGATTTGAAATAAGCATTTCTTTTTTTTCGTTAATTGATTCCGGAAGGTTCCAATTAAGAACACGGCTGATTACTTTCCAGAATCGATTTTGCGGATGTCCATAGAAAAAACCCGATTCCCTTGACTTCGGAGAAGGAAATGTCCCGAGAATCAAAATGCGCGAATTTTGATCATATACCGGCGGAATGGGGTGAAAGAGCACTTCGTTCATGAACTCGTTTTTTCTTTTCTCAACGAAGTTGCATATGCAAGTATTCCGCCGAAGCAGAGGAGAATTCCACCGATCCAAAGCCAATTTATGAGCGGATTATAGAATATTGTGACGGCAACTTGTTGCTTTTCAGCGGAAGTTTCCGAATCTGTCAGAATCAGATATAAATCATCCTTTAGATCGGATTTAATACCCGGAATTGTTGTCATCTGTTGACTTGTTTCATAATATTTCTGCTTGGGGTAGACAGTTTTGATATTTTTACCATTCCGAGAGATGTCAAATTCGGCTGTTGTTAAATATCCTTCGAGTGTGTCTTCTTTGGTGACACGGTTGAATGTCAGTTCAAATCCGGAGAAAGAGCGGGTCTCACTCGGTTTGAATGTAAATTGAGTTTCTTTCTGGAAAAATTCAATCCCGATGATGCCTACCGCCATAAGAAGAATACTTCCGTGAATCAGACAGGTTGATAATCGAGGCCGACGGAATGAAAACTGTGAAAATAATCTGACAAATGAAAATTGTCTGTGATCTTTATTTATAACAAAAGCATGATCGATCCAGTCGAAGAGATATACCGATATCGAAAAAACGAGAACCCAAATCGAAATGATCCTCAACGGTTGAGTAACGGCCAGATTGATGCAAATCCAACCGGTTACAACAGCGGACAAAGTCAAAAGAAGAAAGAAAATCTTTCGGATCTTTTGAGTGAACGGAACTCCCCAAGAAGTCAGCGGAAAGCATCCCGTCAGGAAAACCAGAATCAGAAATAACGGTCCGGTAGCCGAAGTGTAATAATCCGCTCCAATTGAAATCGTTTTTTCCGAAAAAAGCGCGGAAATATTCGGGACCAGAATTCCCCATAAACAAAATGCGGCGATCACAAAAAGTACGACAATCATCGCTGTAATAAAAAACTCTCGGGTCTGAATCGTCTGTTCAAAAGATAATTTTCTTAAGTCGGTTTGGGAGGCAAAGTTTTTACGAGCGATCAATAATATAACAACTACGGTTATCAAAGAAACCGCCAAATATAAAATCAGGTACCGTGATAAAGGACTCGCCGAAAAAGCATGAACGGAAGCGATCAATCCGGATCGCGTAACGAAAGTGGAAAAAACGATTGATAGCGCGGTCAGCAATCCGGAGACGGCTACCCAGGCCTTATATCTACCTGTTTTTCTGAAACCGATCATTGCATGAATGTAAGCTGTCAAAAGTAAAAAAGGAATTAGGGCACTGACCTCGACCGGATCCCAACCCCAATATCCGCCCCAACCGAGAACATCATACGCCCATCGAGATCCTAAGATCAATCCGATTGCCAGAAAAATCCATGCGAACAGAAACCATGAGTGAGTTTTTCGGATCCAATCAAAATGATCGGGTTTGTGAATTAAAGCGCTTAATTCATAGGCTGCCGGAATGAAAACCCCGATAAATCCCAAATAAAGTGCCGGCGGATGAAGTACCATACCGAAATGCCGTAATAAGGGATTCATTCCCATACCATCGGCGGGTTGATAAGAAACGGTACCGGAAATCTGCGAAAAAGCGGTATAAACTTTCCCGTTTAAATTGTTTAACCAAAAACGATTAAAAGGGTTACTCCCAAAGAGATTTAAAACATTGAAGAATCCGATATTTAAGAGCAGCAGAATAGCAGCTGTCGGGAATAGCGGATCATCCGTCTTGACGCTTTTTAATGTCCAAACGAACAAGAAAATTGAAAAAAGCCAGGTCCAAAAAAGGAGCGATCCGGATTGTTTCCCCCATAAAGCCGCTATCCGGAGGTAAAAAGGTTGGGCATTATTAACCGTTTCAAATACATATTCGAAACGATAATCTTTCCGAATCAAAGGAATCAATAAAGCGATAACCGAAATACTGAGCAGCGGAAAAAGGATCAAACAAGCTTGACGACCGCTGCTCAGCCATTTTTTTGATTTCCGAACGGATCCGATCATCAGTGCCGCGACTCCGTAGATTTCAGCGAACAGGGCAAAGACTAATGAAGAATATCCTAAGGTTGCCATCTTATTGCATCGCTCCTTCGTATTTTGTCGGGCATTTTAATAAGAGCTCATCCGCCATAAATACATTATCGTTGTTGATTGTTCCGGTCAGGATTGCTTGGGCTTGATCTTTTAACAAATCAGGCTTCGGACCGGTGTAAAGAACTTTCAGATGAGCGGCGGAAGGATCATAAACCGCTTCGGCTAATGCCTTTGCCATTCCGCCGTTTTCTTCGATTGCTTTATGGTCGGCAGAAATATTTGCCACTTCAAATGAAACGGATCCATCCGTCTCCGAGACTTTGATGGTGTCTCCGATAACCGCGCCCGAAACTCGAACCGACTTATTCGCATACTGTTGGCGATTTGCAAGAAGTTCATCTACGGTAATGAAATATTGCGCGTTATTGATTGTTGAGGAAATAAGCAGGTAAAGAACTCCGCCGATGATTGCGGTCAGACTGATTACAACTTTCCAGTTAATTCTTTTTGCCGGGCGATTATTTTTTTCTGTCATTTCTTCCCCCGAAAAGAAGGCATTTTTGAAGACTTTATTAAACAGACATAATTTTATCATTCTTGAGTATTTCTCTTTCCCGATTAAAGGGAGATTATGCAGATTTTCGGAGTCAACTATAAAACATGCAGGTAAAAATTCAAAAATTTTCGGTCCTTTTCCTTGACGCTTTTTTTTATGAGTGATAAAAATATTAACGTTTGAAAAGAACCCTCAAATTTTTCTTTTCAGTACGATAAAACATAAGGCGGAGGGGTTGCCAAAATGGAATTAAGAAAACAATCGGAGTTAATAAAATGAGTGAAAGATATGTAGGTACAGTAAAGTGGTTTAATGCTACAAAAGGCTATGGTTTTATCGGTCGAGACGGAGATTCTCCGGACGTTTTCGTTCATTTCTCGGAAATCAAGATGGACGGATATAAACGGCTTAATGAAGGACAAAAAGTTGAATTTTCAATTGAAGAAGGTTCGCGCGGCGCTCAGGCAACCGATGTGAAGGTGATCGAGTAAGATAAAGGAAAATTTTAGAGACTGCTCCGGAAATGAGCAGTCTCTTTTTTTTTAGAATCAAGAAATATTAAAAATGGGGTAATCCGGAATATTCGTATCTCTTTTGATGTAATAGCCGATGATTCGAATATATTCTCCGATGACATTTTTCCATCCGTCCGCAGAAAGCCACCATAATTTCGGATTTATTTCGGACTCCGACACTCCGTAATATTGGACGGAATAATTTGTGTTGGAAAAAGTATCGTCAAAAATCGTTTTTACGCGACGAGTATGCCATGCATCCGTGACAATAATAACCGAATTCGCATGCAGATTAACCATTCCTTCGATAATTGCGGTCCCTTCCTGCCCGGTGTTTTTTGCGACAAAATCGACTTGATGAATCGCACCCTCCGGAACATCCAGCTCTTTCAACATCTCGATCTGCAATTGTGTATAAGGAATATTATATTCTCCGTAAGTGCGACCGGTATTGGTTAATAAAATGGTTTCTGAATACCCTTCTTTATAAAGTTCGGCAGCGGCTTTTAACCGAACGGCATCATTTCCGCTTAATACGACAATCAAATCGGCATGGTTCAATTCCGAATCAATCGTCAAGTATTCACCGGCAAGCGAAAGAAAACCCAACAAAACGGCAATAATAATCAGAAGGATTATCCATTTTCGGATATTCTTTTTCCTTTGAATGACAGGTTGATTGTTCTCGGTTTCAGACGAACCCATACTCATTTGATCGTATTGATTAAAGTTGCCGAAGCGAATTCGCCATTCTCTCCAACGCTTCTTTCAGAATTTTCCGCGGTGTTCCAAAATTCAACCGGACGAATTTTTCGTAGTCGGGACCAAACGGAATGCCTTCGTTTAATCCGACTTTAGCATTTTCCTCGAAGAATTTCTGAGGATCTCCGGGAATACCCGTCTGCGAACAATCCAACCAAGCCAAAAAAGTTGCTTGAATTTCGGTTGTTTTTATAGACGGCATTTCCCTACTGATGAAATTCAACAAAAAATCACGGTTTCCTTCCAAATATATTTTCATTTGAGAGAGCCATTCCGCACCTTCCTGATAAGCCGCTATTCCGGCTTCCTGTGAAAGACAGGTCACCCCGCTGCAAAAACCGTTGAGTGCTTTGAGATATTTCTTATGAATTTCCGGATTCGGAATAATCGCGACCGAACAAGAGAGCCCCGGAATATTAAATGTTTTGCTGGGGGCGATAAAGGTTATAGAACGATTCTCGAGTTCTTTGTTCAGGGAAGCGATCGGAGTATGACGGTAACCGTTGTAAACAATATCACTGTGAATCTCATCCGAGCAGATGATCAAGTCATGTTTCAGGCAAATTTCTCCCAATCGGGTCAGCTCAGCTGGCGTAAAAACCCTTCCCGTCGGATTTTGCGGATTGCAAAGAAGCAGCATCTTTGTTCGCGGATTGATTTTTTTCTCAAAATCATCGAAATCGATTTCGTAGATATCCTTATCCTTGTTAAAGACCAAAGGATTCAAGACACTTCCCAGATTGTTGTTTATGGGAGCCTCAAAAAAAGGCGGGTAGGCAGGGACCTGAAAGATAACATTATCTCCGGCTTCACAAATAGCTTTTTCGGCAAAGTTAAATCCGGATACAATACCCGGAACAAGTGAGATAGACTCAATACCGATTTTCCAGTTGTATAGTCTTTCCATCCGCTGTTGAACGGTTTCTTTGAGTTCGACACTGTCGATACTGTAGCCTAAAATCGGATGTTCCAATCTTTTTTGAATCCTTCTGATAATTGCGGGTTCAACCGCAAAATCAGTATCAGCCACCCATAACGGCAGAACATCGGCAGGAAAATGTTCCCATTTTACCGAATTCGTTCCACGACGATCGATGATTTGATCAAAATCATATTGCATTGTTCTTCTCTCCTGAAAATTTATGATAATGTACCGAAAGCATTATAAACCAAACAAGAAATAAGAATTCTCTTGCCGGCTAATTCTTTTCCCGAATAAGACAAAACAACCTTTGATCGATCAGAAAATCGAGAGTAAGAATGATGATGGACCGCAAAAAAATTTAGGGTTGTTTCAATAAAACGGATTTCGGAACGATAGAATATCGCCCCGGGATTTTTCGGAACTTACAGCCTCACGTAAGCATAAAATGTCGGGGTATAAAAAACAACATTTTCTCGGATGGGAAGTTCGGATGGTTCAGTGAGATGAATGTCCTTTTTCAGCTGACCCCATTCTTGTTCGAGGAATTGCTTATATTGCTCCCCTTGCCATTCAAACCCGTGGATCCCGACGACGGGGTTTACAAAGCCGGCATTTTCCATCCAAGAAGAAAGCTGCCTGCCTGCCGTGGGATTGATGCCTTGTCGAATTAATTCATCTGTCTGCAGACGAACCGGTGAATCGAGTTCAGGAGGATAAGCGATTCTCGCTTCATAATCCGGCTCGGCAAAAGCCACGACCATTCCGCCGGGTTTACAAACGCGTGCCATTTCTTTCAGAATCATTACGGGATTTTTTACCCATAGTAGGAAATAGTGACAAAATACCAGATCAAAAGATTCATTTGGGAACGGAAGATCCGAGCCGAATGCGTTGCAAAAATGCCCTTCTTCCGTTGTGCGAGCAAAAGATAATGACACTCTGTCCGAATCGATACCGTAAAAGATATCATTTACGGATCCCATTTGTCCCATTTGTCGAAGGACGGCTCCGGTCCCGCAGCCGACTTCCAGAATTTTCCAGGGCGGCGGTGTCCGCCGGTAATGAAACAATTTTCGCTGGAAATCAAAAGTCCATTTCGCCTGTTGTTCGAAACGGAGATTTAAGGCAGACAAATCGGTATCCATTTCAAATATTTTCGGAATCAGAAGCAACTGGGAATGGAGGCCTGGGGTTTAACCGGAGGCTTGTAATCCACCGCCAATGGACAACCTCCTCCGCAGATTTGTGATTTCTCGCAGATATTGCAGCTTTCGGGCATTCTCTTCCGTTCACGAATTTCGCTGCACAACGGATGATTCCAAATTTTCTGCCATGGGTCCGTCAAAATGTTTCCGACCCCTTCATACCATGATTGGCAGGGGAGGACAGTGCCATCCGGTTCGACACACATACTGTATCTTGCAGCAGAACAACCTTTAACGCCTAATTGGAAATCTTGGGGATCAAAATAACAGTACTGAGTGGGTGTATACCAGATCAGTTGTTGTCCGTTATTCTCACAAGTTTGAAGAGCTAAATTTAGCAGTGCCGGTAAATCCGATTCCGCAAGACCTGTATGGACATTTTTCCCTTCGCCGGAATAAATTAAAGCGTTCAATCCGACGGTTTGTACGCCTAATTCCGCAAGAAAATTAATTAATTGCCGAACATTTTCTTCCGTTCCGTTTGATTGAAGCAAGGTAGTATTTGTCATGGTAAAAATGCCGGATTTTACTGCATTTTGAATTCCGGCTACGGTTTCTTTCCAAGCACCCGGGACCTGCACCATCGCATCATGGATGGATTCTTGGTCCGATTCAATGGTAATTTGAATATGATCCAGTTTGCTTCTTACAAGAGATGCCATCAATTCGGCATCTCTCAGCTTTCTCCCGTTTGTATTCAATCCGGCTACCAAACCCAGATTTTCGGCATACTCAGCCAAATCAATCAAATCCGGATAAAGCGTCGGTTCGCCGCCGGTAAAAACAACATGTGGAATTCCTTCTTGTGCGATCTTTTCAAGAATTTTATGCCAAGATTTTGAAGGGAGTTCTTTGACTTGTCTGGATTTGTCGTTATAACAATGTGAACAGTTATTGTTACACCGGTAGGTGAGAGCTAAATCCATCCGATATGGAGCGGAAGGGTTTGCGGAAAAAGGCATATCGCTGTCGATTCCGCTTTGACAAAGATCACAGACGTTATTTTCACCCCGTAGCATTTTCTTTAAGGCGGGTGAAAAAGCATCAAAATCCTTGGTTACCTGTTCATATTGATCGGGGTAATATTTTTTCAGCAGGCGGCGGTCTTCCTCGTCCGTAAAATCATTGATGAGACACCATGTCATTAAGGCAGCGCTCTGGTTCAAATAAAAAGTCTGATTTGCATTTACCCAGAGTACACCGGTGCCGTCTTCGTCCACTCTTAAATGGATCCTGTTTTCAAAGCCGCTCTCGTCCTTTACCTTTTTCTGATATAACCCTTTGTGGAATTGTTTGTTGAAGCCGAAGAGATTCGAAATACCCATCTTTATCTTCCTCCTCCGCCACCGGCACAAGCACAGGCACAACCGGCACAGGCGCATGCGCAAGCACAACTGAAACCGCCCCCGCTTCCTCCTCTTCCGGAACCACTCCTCCGATTACTTGATCCCGAATGAGCGGCTGCCGGGTTTGTATGACCGATTACATTTTGAGTAAACGATTTAATTTCACCAACGGTTCCTTCTCCGAAGTTTCTGACCGTGTCCGTGATACTTCTGGCAAAATCAGCTCCGGGCAAAGTGGGGGCCGGTAATGGAGACGGAACAGAAGGGCTCGGCGTTCCGGACGAAGAAGCGGGATGAACGGGCGTGGGAGAAGCGTATACCGGTCCGACACGCCACCACCATGTCGGCAGGAAAACCGGATAATCACCGAACACCTCTTGTGATTTTTTATCAACATCATCGTCAAGAATTGCCCAGCCAAAGATTTCGTCCAATTTTTCACCTTTTAATTCAGGCGTTCCGGCTTCTTTTACTTGGTCCCAAGCTTTTTCGATAATAGACCGATAGTAAGCTTTGGTCTCTGCCAAACTATAGCCTTTCATTTTTTCAGCCATGGAATTAATCAAGTCCGAAATCGTTTTTTCCATCTTCGCTTTTTTCTGAGAATCTTTTTCGCTGGTCATCGCCTCGATAAAACCCTTTTCATAATCGTAAAGACCTTCGGGCAACGGTTCCGAAACTTTTATTTTTAAAGGATTTTGTTGAATCACCTGGATCGCATTCTTTTTGACCAATGAGAAAATGATCATCGAAATAATTGTATCGATCCTCTTTTCGAGTAGGACGGCAGCTTCCACGGCAGTCAATCCGCGTTTAATCCCTTCTCCTTCCGCTTTTATGGACGGAGGGAGGTAACTGCCCGGAACAATATTATTTTTCTTCTTCTTAGAAGAAGAAAAACTGCGAATCAACGGAATGATGATCAACAAACCGACGACAAAAATGAATATCAGGGAGCCAATTCCCCCCGAATCGTTGTTTTTTACCTGGGATTCGGTTTGGATTTTTACATCCGGATTAAGGAATTCTTTAGGAAACTTTGCTCCGAATGTATAGGGCGAGCTGCTGTCCGCATGATCGGATTGCCACTCGTATACGATATTTCCTTCTGCTGTAATCCATGAATCGGGCTCATCATCTCCGACCCAATTCTCCGGTGTGAAATAAGAAGGATCCGAAGGACTCATACCGGGCGGCAATACCAACCTGACAGTTAATTTTGTTGTACCGGTAGTGAAATCCGAACCGAAATAATTGGGCATAAAACGGAAACTGACATATTCCGTACCGTCACTTGAATCCGATGAAAGATATAGAACATTTTTTATATTTTGAACTTCGACATAAACACCGGCTTTAGCATTTCTCGGGATCGGATTTTCGGTATTATCTATGGTAATGCCGTACGAATATCCGACTTCGTCGGGGTCGACATAAGAGATTTTATCTTGATCCACCGTTTGATCATCAATCTTCGCAATTACATCTCTCAGACTGAAATTATTATTGGGCATACCGATATCAATATAATCGATATCCTGACCGTAGTTTTGAATCGTAAATTCATAAGAAACAGATACCGTCCCGTCTTTTTCCACCCAGAAAATTACGAGATCCTCCGGTATTGAAAAACGATAATCCGCTTGGACCGCAAAAATTCCGATAAAGAAGATCAAAGTTGCCAAAAAAACAGAGACAAATAATCTGGCGTCTGTTTTACTCTTACCGAAAAAATCATTCATTGTTATTCTCCGCCCCGATTACCATTTCGGCTCTTCCGTGACTTCGTAGACAGCACCGCAATAGGGACATTTAACCGTCGGCGCCCCATTGACTATCGTAAAATTGTCGGCATTTAAAGGTCCGCCGCATTTTTGACAACTCTTTGGATTCATCTTGATCTCGCCGGGGAGATCTACTTTGTAGATGTTCGTGGTTTTTCGATTGTTTTTTGTGGTTACATATAGAATAACGATACCGATCGCCGTAGTAATCAGACCGATTATCAAATCACTGCTGCTGAAAGGGGTTCCAAATGCGCTCCATATGAAAAGGACTCCAAAAAAAATACATATCCCTGAAATGATATATCCGATAATTTTCATTTTCTCTCCGGTTTTAAGCCTTTTTTATTGTCCGATTTGCACAAAAGATCAGAAATAACGAATGAGTTGATTAAAAATCATGTTGTCTACTGAAACTTAATGGCAATTCCTCTTCACATATATTATATAATGGAAAAAAACCTTTTTATCGAATTAAAGAATCAGGGTTTTAATCAACGATAGAAAAGGGCATTAATCTCTTTCTGAAAAAAATCATCAATATTGAAGCTTCAGTTCGATGTAGCGGAGGGGTATGGAAGAAAACGAAGATTTACGGAAAAAATATCTTCAATTGAAACAAGAAATTAATTATCACAACTATCGTTATCATGTTTTGGATGATCCTGAAATTTCCGATGAGGCGTTCGATAAACTGCTGGTCGAATTAAGGAAAATAGAGGAGATGCATCCCGAATGGATAACTCCGGATTCCCCTACGCAACGTGCCGGAAGTGCTGTTTCTGAGAAATTTGAAAAAGTGACTCATCCTGTTCAGGTGTTGAGTCTGGCAAATGCGTTTAACAAGCAAGACGTTATCAACTGGCTGGATCGAACAGAAAAGATGGATCCGAGAGTAAAATATGCCGATTTTGTCTTGGAACCGAAAATTGACGGTTTGACAGTTGTTTTGACATATCAAAATGGACTTTTAATAAGGGGAGCCACCCGCGGAGACGGCGTTATCGGTGAGGATGTCACTCCCAATATCCGAACGATAAAAAGCGTTCCCTTAGCTATTCCGGTTTCCGAAAAAAGTGTAAAGGTTCCCGAGACTATCGTGGTACGCGGAGAAGTTTTTATTCTGGAATCCGATTTCGAAAAAATTAATGCCGAATTGGCTAAAAGAGGCGAAAAGACCTGGGTGAATCCTAGAAACACGGCCGCCGGATCGCTACGCCAGCTGAACCCTGAAATTACCGCTCAACGACCTTTACGAATTTTTACCTATCAAATTCTTTTTTCCTCTGCCGATCAACCGATTCCCGACACACAACGGGGAACACTTGAATATTTGCAACAACTTGGATTTCCCGTCAGCCCCGATTCAAGGTATTGTGAGAATCGGGAACAAATGTTGAATCACTTGGATGAATGGCAAGAGATTCGAAATCGACTCGATTATGAAATAGACGGTGTCGTCATAAAAATCAATGATTTGCGCATAGCCGGTAGTTTGGGCTTTGTGGGAAAAGATCCGCGGGGTGCCATCGCATTGAAATTTCCGGCACGGGAAGCGACGACTAAACTGTTGGATATCGGTGTAAATGTCGGACGAACAGGAGTGATCACTCCCTATGCGATTTTATCTCCGGTAGAGATAGGCGGTGTTGTTGTAAAGCAAGCGACATTGCATAATTTTGATTTTATTCGAGATCGGGATATCCGGATCGGAGATACGGTGATGATAAAACGAGCGGGCGATGTAATACCCTATGTGATCGGACCTCTGACAGAAAAAAGAGACGGGACTCAGGTTCCTTATGTTATGCCTGATCGATGTCCTTCCTGCGGACAACCTTTGGAACATCTTGAAAATGAAGTTGCCGTTTATTGTGTCAATAATGCCTGTCCGGCTCAATTGGTGCGAAATGTAGAGCATTTTGCTTCACGCGAAGCAATGGACATCAATGGATTGGGCATAAAGATTGTCGAACAGATAGTGCAAAACGGATTGATAAAAGATGTGGGCGATCTCTACAGCCTGAAGAAAGAAGATTTGCTTTCCCTCGAAGGATTCGGAGATAAGAAAGCGGAAAATCTGATCACAGCGATTGAAAATTCAAAAAAACAACCTTTGTCACGATTAATCAATGCATTGGGAATTCGAGGAGTCGGAGAAGTGATGGCAATTACATTGGCTGAACATTTTCCTTCATTAGATCAATTAAAAAATGCCACAGCCGATGATCTGATGCAAATCGAAGGGATCGGTCCGAATGTCGCTCAAGCTATCTTGGATTGGTTTTCGCGTGAAACAAATCAGATGGTTTTAAAAAAATTACAGAACGCAGGTGTATGGCCTGTCAATATGAAATCCGCTGAATCCGATAAGGCTCCACAAGTTTTAGCGGGAAAAACAATTGTCGTAACAGGAACTTTATCTCATTTTACTCGCGATGAAATAAAAGATTTTATTTTGAAACACGGAGGAAAACCGGTTGAAAGTGTCAGCAATAAAACTTCTTTCGTGATTGTCGGCGAAAATCCCGGATCGAAACGGGATAAAGCAATCGAATTGGGGATACCGCTGTATACCGAGCAGATGTTTCTCGATATGGTCGGAATAGAGAAAAATGGTCAAAGGACGATTGACTGATACTTTTTGAAATATCATATAAAAAAATAATCATTTGATCGAATAAATTGTGTTACGATAAATTACAAATTATACGGAATCGTGCCGAGTATATTTAATTCAACGAAAGAGGAGGAACGATGGGACTTGTTTCATGGTTGGTTGTCGGTGGCTTAGCCGGTTGGATCGCCAGTAAGATTATGGGGAAAGATGCCAAAATGGGATTGATGGCTAATATTGCAGTAGGAATTATTGGCGCATTAGTCGGTGGATTTGTTCTGCAAATTTTTGGAATCGGCGGTGTAACGGGCATTAATCTGAGAAGTGTTTTGGTAGCGATTTTGGGATCTTGCATATTGCTTTATATTATGAACAAAATAAACAGATAGATTTTATCTTTTCAATGGAAAAGACTTCTGCTATTAAAAAGCACCGCTTCCATTCGGAGCGGTGCTTTTTTTTAAGATTGATTCAATATGAAAAGAATTATTTGACGTCAGCTTTCCATAGACCATGAAGGTTGCAGAATTCATAAACAACCAACGGCTTATCTTCACCGATGAGGAAAACCGCTTTCGGCTCATCGCCGGGATTTAATTTCTTCAGTTGGCCGCCTTCCTCCGTCTGCAAATAGATAAATTGGATAAAATGTTCGGGAGTCATCGGATGTAAGACACTTCCGACGGCGACTTCGATTTTATTATCCGTGAACTTGACAACGGGGACATGTTTTTCTTGAGCGGCATCGGTACTGTTCGCTTTCAGAATCACCATTTCTTCCCCGCAGCATATTGTCGGAGTATCTCGGTCAACTCCCGGGATAAGAACTTTTCCACAATGTTTACAATATAAGAATTTTTGTTCCATATTTCCCTCCTCAAACGAAATGATTTGGTATATAAAATTCAACCAATATTAAGTATATCAAAAATTTCCGATCTTACTTTTCTGCGATTTTATTTGACTGTTTGCGGGTTATTCTCCGAATCAGTTTTACTAAGAGAATGATGATTAAAACAATGATGAGAATGGCGAGCAGCAAAATCCCTGCTACTTTCAGGAACGGAGCGCTCGGATTTCGTAAAATATCCTTGATTTCGGTACTGTCATTGATAACTTTTCGACCTTCGCTCTTGGCATATTTGGCGGTAATTGTCGAAATCCCATCTGTTTTTTCAAAGGAACTCAAATAATCGGCAAAAGCATACCATTCCTTTACTTCCATTCCCGATTGGTTTTTAATGATTACGGAACTGAAACCTTCCAAAGGATTACCGTCTTTATCTTTCGGTTTTAGCTGCAATAAACCTTTTGACATGGATTCGACGGCTCCCAGCATTTGACCGGAATACAATCCGGCGACCACACGATAAAGTTTCTTGTCATCCAAATCTTTCAGTGAACCGTCTTCTCCGATTAATTTAACATCCACTACTCGATTCAATATCATCCGGTGGGGATTGAATTCGCTGTAAAGTCCGCTCCAATAAAGTTTGGTACCACTCATCAGATCAGAGAGCGATGCATCGATTTCCGCCACCATTCGAAGCTCTGCGCCGGTCAGGTAAACGCTGATCAGCGGGTATCCGGAAATACCGTCTTCCCCTATTCCCAGTGATAATATCTCATAAGCATCTCGAACGTGGATATCTCCTTGATTTAATGTCGAACGAATAATTCCGACCGGAACGATCGCAACATCAACCGGGATATAATTTTCTCCTTCAACTTTCTTTATTTCATAAACATAGGAATCGGAAATCAAATTTCCGAGAGGGTTATCAACGGGATCTTTGTATAACGCTTGCACCGAATCAAACGGGTAAGGATTTCTGGCGATTATTTGGTCATAACTGTCAAATCCAAAAAGTTGGATATATGAATTCAATGACTCACGGTAATGATCGATTGTTTTTTGCAAGTCAGGATCGGGTTCAATACTTTCATCGACCGGAATAGGAGTAAATTGATCAACTTTCCAGCGATTATTTTCCTTTTTGGAAAGTTTAAGATTTCCGACAAATCGACCGTATTCACCGGCTGAAACAACAGCGGTGTCTCCGATGAGAATCGGATTGTCCATATAGGTATGTGAATGTCCGCTGATGATTACATCAATTTCAGGAACTTCTTTGGCAAGAATTTCATCTTCCGAACTCTTGGGATCGGAATTCGTTCCGGAGTGGGACAAGGCAATAATCAAATCCACATTTTCATTTTTCTTAATTTCATTGACAATTTCCTTGGAACTTTCGACAATATCATCGAAAATTAAGCCGCTGGTCGGTGCGTAACTGGCGGCTTCTTTACCCATCAAACCAAATACTGCGGCTTTCAGATCACCGGCTTGAATGATCGCGTATTTTTTAACACCGTAATTCTCCATTGATTTATGCAGCATTTCGGTATATTCACCCTGAGAAGCTTCCCAATTGATATTGGATTGAACGATGATCGGCAAAGGATCATTACTGGCTTTGGCAGCATCCAGCATTTTTGCCAGCCCGTCACTGCGATAATCAAATTCATGATTCCCGATGGTAGTTGCTTGATACCCCATCAGCCCCAATAATCGTAATTCCAACGCTTTCTCGGAAAAAACAGATTGGTAAAGGGTGCCCATCGAAAAATCGCCGCCATCCAAAACGAAGGTATTTTCATTTTGCTTTTTAACTGAATCAATAATTGTTTTAATGCGAGCAAAACCACCCTTTTCAACGAGTACTCCGTTCTCATTCACTTGCACGGGATCGATATAGGAATGCAAATCATGTGTAAAGACGATATCTGCAGTAGCCGACTCTGTATCTTGTGCGAAAGCGGTGAGGGAAGAAAAGAATAAGATGAAAATAATGAATAACGAAATCGCTCTGATTTTCTGTTTCATTTTGCTCTCCTTCGAAAAACGATTGTGAAGTTTTAAAATAACAATTATTTCTTACTCATTATAACCTTCTATATCCTGAGCGAGTTGTTTCACATCTTCCCATTTTGTTGCCCAACTGGTGCAAAGACGGACGGCACTGTGATTTTTATCTATCTGTTGCGAATTCGAATAAACATATTTTTTCTGTAATTCAGCGAGAAGATCATTCGGGAGAATCGGGAATTGTTGATTCGTCGGAGAAGGTATCAGAAAAGAATATCCTGCACCGGAAATGGATTTTCTTAAGAAAGCAGCCGTTTCATTTGCATGACGGGCTAATTGAAAATAAAGATTGTCTTCAAACAATACCTGAAACTGTAATCCGAGTAAACGTCCTTTAGCCAGCATACCGCCTTTTTGCTTAATCATGTATCGGAAGTCTTTTTTTAATTCATCACGGGTAATTACAACCGCTTCTCCAAACAGAGCGCCTTGTTTGGTTCCGCCGATATAAAAAACATCACAACATTCGGCGATAAACGGAAGATCGAGATCGTTTTCATCGCATGTCAAGGCATAACCTAACCTGGCTCCATCCATATAGAGATACAGATCATATTGCCGGCAGACATCGCTGATTTCTTTTAATTCGGCGCGGTTGTAAATGGTTCCCAATTCGGTGGAGTTCGAGATATAGACCATTTTCGGCTGAGTCATATGTTCAAAAGATTCATCATGAATATGGCTTAAATATTTTTCTTCGATTTGCGAAGCCGTAATTTTTCCGTCGGTTGAGGGAAGCGCTTCCACTTTATGTCCGGTGGCTTCAATGGCTCCTGTTTCATGAACGAAAATATGTCCGGAAACAGGGGATAATACGCTCTGATACGGGCGTAATGCAGAAGAAATAACTGTTAAATTTGTTTGGGATCCTCCGACCAAAAAATGAACATCGGCATTTTCCTTATTACAGACTTTTTTAATTGTCTGTTTCGCTTGAAAACAATATTCATCTTCGCCATAACCATTTGTCTGAACGAAATTTGTCTCGGCAAGCCGCTCGAGAATAGCGGGATGAGCGCCTTCGGTGTAGTCACTATTAAATCGAATCATACTGTCTATATTCCTTTTTTATTTACATGGTAACAACTGAAATATATTCTATTCTTTTTCTTCGAAAAAACGATCGAAACCGATTTTTTTCTGAGTATGAATCGGTGAAAATACCGGATAGCTGCATTACAACCGGAAATAACACAAAAAACAGGATGATCAAATCTGTTGAAAATCGGATAAAACAGGTAGAATCTTAATGTTCATGAATGTAGGTTTGGTTTTAAAAACCTTCGACAGAAGGCCACTCTCTTTCACAAAGGATCAACATGAAACGGATACTCGTTACGGGTGCGTGTGGGTTAGTTGGCAGTGATCTGGTTCTGGCGCTACAATCAAAATTCGGTTCTGAAAATATTATCGCTTTGGATTTACATGATCCCCCCAAAGAATTTCAAGGGCGATTCGAGAAAATGGATGTGCGAGATTTCGAAAAGTTGAAATCTCTGATCCTTCAATACGAAATCGGGCAAATATTTCATTTAGCGGGATTACTTTCCGCCGGAAGTGAAAAAAATCCGGACATGGCTTGGGACGTTAATCTGAGCGGATTAAAAAATGTCTTAGATATTGCAAAGGATCATAATATCAGAGTTTTTTGGCCGAGTTCTATCGGTGTATACGGCGAGACGACGCCGAAAATTCTGACGCCGCAGCATACAAGTTTCGAACCGAATACCATGTACGGTGTCACCAAGGTTTCCGGAGAATTACTTTGTCAATATTATCATCATCGCTATGGAGTTGATGTACGCAGTCTTCGTTATCCGGGTTTGAACGGATATAAGGCTATGCCGGGAGACGGGACTACCGAATATGCAATCCATATCTTTTATGGATTGATTCGAGAAAATCGATATGAATGCTTTTTATCTGCCGATACCCGTTTACCAATGATGTATATGGATGATGCGATCCGGGGAACTTTAATGTTGATGGATGCTCCTTCGGAAGCGATTACGATTCGTACCAGTTACAATTTCACGGCGATCAGCTTTACACCTGCCGAATTGGTAGCTGAAATCCGAAAAATCTCACCGGATTTCAAAATTATTTACAAGCCGGATTACAGGCAGAAGATAGCGGACAGCTGGTCTCAATCGATCGATGATTCTCAAGCTCGAAAAGATTGGGGTTGGAAGGAAGAGTATGATCTGCCCAAAATGACCACCGCATTATATGAAGGAATTAAAGAAAGGATATCAAATGAGTAAAGAAAAATTTTATGAATCTTTAAAAAATGAAGTGAAACGAATAGATGAATCCAAGACTTCCAAACGATTTGAAAATTTGATTGAAGATTTTACCGATGATCCGTCTCCGCGAGCGATTATTAATGGAAAAAAGTATGCCATATTTAATTCCAATGACTATTTGGGGTTTCGCCATCATCCGGCGTTAAAGAAAGCGGAACATGACGCAACCGAGAGGTTAGGTACCGGCCCCGGTGCTGTTCGGTTTATTTCCGGTTCTTTTAAAATTCATCGTCAACTTGAAAAGAAATTAGCCGAATTTCACGGGAGAGATGATGCGATTTTGTTCTCTTCCGCTTTCGCGACGAACCTCGCAGTTATCTTCAGCCTTGTAAGAGGACAAAGCAAAGATTCTCTGATTAATAGCAACACGCTTGTTATTTCGGATGAATTAAATCACCGCAGTATTATCGATGGTGTTCGACTTGCGAATTTGGGGAAGGATGAAAAGCTCATTTTTAGACATCGCGATACCGGTTCTTTGTCCCAGCAACTTGAAGCCAATATCGGAAAGTTCGATCGCGTCGTCGTGATTTCTGACGGAGTTTTCAGTATGTTGGGTGCATATCAGGATCTGAAAAAAGTCCGTGAAGTTATGGACCGATATGATTCAAAATATCCCGAAGGAATTTTTCTGATTGTGGATGATTGCCATGGCATAGCCGCTTTCGGAAAAACAGGCAGAGGATGTGAGGAAGTCAGCGGCGCAAAAGCCGATGCTTTGGTGGGAACTTTGGGGAAAGGATTCGGGGTTGACGGCGGCTATGTCGTTTCGGATCAGGTTGTCATCGATTATTTACGTGAATCAGCGGCGACTTATATTTATTCCAACTCGATAACTCCCGGATGTGCCGCAGCGGCTTTGAAGGCGGTGGAAATTTTGGATTCGGATGAGGGACGGAAAATGCTCGCTAATCTGGAACGAAATATTTCATTGCTGAAAACCGAATTAAAGAAAAAAGGATTTACGCTCGCCGCCGATTCGTCTCATCCGATTCAACCTGTTTTGATCGGTGACCCCGGAACGACCAAAAAAATAATCGACGAAATGTATAGCCGGGGATATCTCCTTTCCAGTATTAATTATCCGGTCGTACCGAAGGGTCGCGATGAAATTCGCGTACAACTTAGTGCGGCTCATACCGAACAGGACATTATCGATTTTGTAAATGCATTTACTGCGGGAGCAAAGGCGGTCGGTGTTTTGTAATTGACCGAAGGTACCTATTTCATCTGGCATAAAACAGAAAAATCATTGAGATAAGCAATTCAATGATTTTTCTGTTGTCAAAAAATATAATTCATCGGAATAGAGAGGTGTTTTATTGCGAAAAAACTACTTGATGAAATCCAAATCAGGAAAAAAGATTATTTTTTCAGGAAAAGAAATAATAAACAAGAAAGCTCTCGAGTTAATTATTTTAATTTTGATTTATTTAGTCCCTTCAATATCTGCCGATGCCGAAAATGAGATGTTGTATTCATTTGTATGTCCCTTTTTTACAGATTTTGATTCCATATCCGAAGAGGAATTTATCGATATTTGGACTAACGGAGTACCGATTGCCGGAAAAGTATCCTCGATTGCGATGACTGAGGAGACATTCGGCAGATTATCGATAAAATTTGGCAACGTGCACAGCGCACTAATAAAAATTCGGTCTCAAAAAGAAATCGCCGAAAGATTGGAACGAATAAAAAGCACCGAATGTGCCATTGTCCCGACAAATGATCTTCAGCCCAATTGGAAACGAATTTCAATCGGGGAACAAGCATCAGCCCCATGGGATCAGGATTATGATGTCCATCGAGATTTTCTTGCCGCTTCCGGTGAATACTCTGAATTGGATTTTGATCCGGAAAAAATAACGACCGTTCTATTGACCGGGACAACTGCTTTAGCGCGAACTACGGCATATAAAATGATCGAAAAAGGAATTACCTACCCCGGTAAAAAAATCCGAGATATTTTTGAAAATTCCGAAATTCGACATATTTCGAATGAATCTTCTTTTTGGTCTGTTTGTCCGACGCCGATATTAGCATCAAACGGGAAAATGCAATTCTGTACACCGGCATCATTCATTGATCTTTTTGATTATTTGGGAGTTAATGTTGTTGAGTTGACAGGAAATCATCTGCGGGATTATGATTGGCCCCCTCTTTCAGAAACTTTTCAGATTTTAAAAGATCATCATATTCGTTATTACGGCGCCGGCAAAAATAAGGAAGATGCGGCTGAGGTTCTTTTCATCGAAGAAAGCGGAAATAAATTTGCTTTTCTCGGTTGTAATATTGCCGGACCGGAGCATGTTTTTGCGGATGAAAATTTACCCGGTGTGAATCGCTGCGATATGGACACATTGGAAAAGCAAGTCAGCGAATTGCATGCAGCGGGATATTTGGTCATAGTAACACTTCAATATTACGAAGCCTACTCCCGGACTCCTACCGAACAACAAGAAAAAGATTTTCAACGCATTTCCGATGCAGGTGCCGTCGTTGTCTCCGGATCTCAGGCACACTTTTCACAGACTATGAAACCGTTTGACGATCGGTTTATACACTACGGTCTGGGAAATTTGTTTTTTGATCAAATGGACCGGCCGGTAGTCGGGACCAGGGAGGAATTTTTAGATCGATATGTTTTCTATGACGGAAAATTGATCCAAGTTGAATTAATCCCCGCATTGCTGGAAGATTATGCACAACCTGTTCCGATGAAGGCTGATGAAAGACAGAAGTTTTTAAAAGAGATTTTTTCATATGTCAAATAAGAAAATATTTCTTATTATTTATAATCAATTATTCTTAATATTTGGAATGCTTTGCCTGGGTATTAATGTTATTCGTTGTTCGGCTGAACCGGTTCGAAAAATACTTCCCTATAAGAGTGCGATGATCAACTATTCCGAGCCGATTAAATTTTCTATCTATTTGCCCGAATCGAATGATCAAACGGATAAATATCCGGTCCTTTATCTCCTCCATGGACAAAGCCAAGATGAAAAAATATGGGACCAAATGGGAATTAAAGAAATCGCCGATCATTTAATTTCGACCGGAAGCATATCTCCGTTGGTAATTGTTATGCCGCGTGAAGAAGCTTATATGGAAAAAATTTCCGAATCGGACTTTGGGAACCGGATCTTCAATGAGCTAATCCCCTATGTGGAATCCAATTTTCCGGTGCTTACCGATCCGGCTTCAAGAGCAATCGGGGGGATATCACGCGGGGCTTTATGGGCGCAAAAGATTGCGTTTAATCATTACGGTACCTTCGGGCTTTTAGGACAACACAGTTTACCGGCAGCTGTTTTCTCGGATTATGTAATATATCGAATCTATGCCGATTCCGAAGGAAAGATCCCCTTAATGAAAATACGAATCGACAGCGGAACCGAAGATCCATATCTCAAGGGAGCGCTCGCTTTTTCCAAGCAATTAGCCGATGTTAAAGCTCCTTATACGCTTGTTGTTGAACCGGGAGGGCATGATCCGGAATATTGGAAAGAACATTTGGAGGATTATCTGATTTGGTATGCAGATAATTTGAAAAATCCGGCAAACGATTGAGATGAACAAAAAAGCTTGAGAAATCTCTCAAGCTTTTTCATCAACAAAATATAAAAAAATCACTTTTTAATAATTCGTACGTCTCCGACGACCAAACCTTCATGCAACAAGAACACCGGATTTAGATCAGCTTCCGAAATTTCCGGATAAATGAACGGCAATTCGGAAAAACGAGAAATGGTCCGGGCAAGTGCATCCAAGTCATATGGCTTTGCTCCTCTGGCGCCCTGTAAAATCTTAATTCCCTTGATCGATTGAATCATACGAGTCGCTTGAGCGGTATTTACGGGAGCGATATTCAAAACAATATCATGGAAAATCTCGGTATAAATTCCTCCCAAACCAAATGCCACAACGGGGCCGAATTGGGAATCTTCCACCAATCCCAGCAATACTTCCTGAGCACCAGAAATTTGCGGATAGATAATAACACCTTGAAAATCTTTTCCTTCGGCGCGTCTTTTTATTGTTTCAAAGGCTTGTTTTGCCGATGCTGCGTCACGAATGCCGATGATCACGCCGCCCATTTCCGATTTGTGCAATATTTGCGGTGAAACAACTTTCATGACACATGGGAAACCGACGTCTTCACATACTTTCGCAGCCTCATCAGGAGAAAAGGCGACACCGAATTTTGGCGTGGGAATTTGGTTATCTCTCAGCCAAGCCATTGCTTCCGGTTCAAGGATTTGCCGATCTCCGGGTAGTTTATACGTTTCGGATCCGATTCGTTTTTTCAAAGACTCCCATGTTTCGGTAAAACCCATATCTTCCCGAATGTCGCGGATCATTGAAGAATATTGTTCCATTTTTGCGAGCGATTGAACTGCTCGTTCTCCGCTGACATAATTAGGGATACCTTGATCTTTTAAATAAGCAACGCTCTCTTTAACTACCTGATTCGGTAAAAAATTTGCCACAATCGGTTTCCCGCTGATTTTTGCCGCATCGGCCACACCTTTTGCCAGTTTCATTGAATCCAAATAAGGCGGACAGATATTCATTGCGACAGCGGCATCAAACTCATCCAGAACCGTTAACAATGTTTTCCGATATCCATCTTCGGTCCCTTCAACCGTTAAGTCGATCGGATTTCGAAAACCGCAATGCGGCGGAAGGAATGATTTGAGCGTTTCGACGGTTTTCGGATTGACTTCGGCCATATTCAGTCCGACTTCTTCGCCCATATCGGCTGCTAAAACAGCCGGTCCGCCGGAGTTTGTGACGATAATGACGCGATTCCCATTCAGCGGCGGCAAACTCACAAATCCGGTGCATAGATCCATCATTTCTTCAACCGTCTTCACCCGAACAGCTCCGCATTGTCTGAACGCAGCATCGTAAACGGCGTCGGCACCCGCCATCGATCCCGTATGGGAGGCTGTCGCTCGTTGACCGACATTTGTCCGACCGGCTTTTATAACGACGACCGGTTTGATCTTGCTACAGGCTTCGAGCGCTTCCATGAATTCGCGTCCATTTCGAATGCTTTCAATATATACAGCAACCACCTTCGTTTCCGGATCGTCTTTGAAATATCGGAGCAGCTCTACTTGATTAACGTCGATTCCGTTCCCGTAACTGACGAATTTCGAAATACCCAGCCCCTGTTCTTGTGCCCAGGCTAACACGACGCCGCCCAAAGCTCCGCTTTGCGAAACCAACGCAACCCCGCCTTGAGGCGGATGAATTTCAAGTGTCGGGAAAAATTTGTGGCTGGTACAGACAATACCGGCGCAGTTCGGGCCGATAACCCGGATATGGTTCCGTTTAGCCGCCTCAAGAACCTCATCTTCTCCGGCTTTATTCCCCATTTCAGAGAATCCGGCAGTGATCACAACAGCAGCTTTTACCCCTGCTTTTCCGCAATCATCCAAGACGGACGGGACCGTGGAAGCGGGTGAAACGATAACAGCCAGATCAACCGGTTCTCCGATAGATGCCACCGACGGAAATCCTTGGATACCGAAAGCGCCTTGTGCTTTCGGATTTACCGCAAACAATTTCCCTTCATATCCTCCGTCAATTATTTTCTTAAGCAAAACTTGTCCCAATTTACCTTCCGACATTGAGCCGTTTACGACAACCGTATGAGGATAAAAGAAGGATTCGAAACTCATTTGGTACCCTCGGAAACAGACGGAATTTGTTCCGGAATGTAATCCAAACCACATTGCAACGCATAACGGTTAATTTCGACTGCTTTAGGCCATCTCTCTTCAATCACTTTTCTGATATCTTCCACCGAAATAATTTGTGAAAGCTTTGTATATTTCATAATAATTCCCAGCATGAAAATATTATCAGCCACTTTGATCCCATCATAAGAAGGAACATCTGCTTCATTGATATAGACGAGATTTGCTCCGGCTTGCTTGATTTGATCGATTACATCCTGAACAGAAGGATACCCCGCTTTTCCGAGCATGACTGCTGTCGGTGCCCAGATATTACCGAGCAAGACAAAATCTCCGCCGGGTTTAACATAACGAATCGCTTTTAAAGATTCCGATACTTCCATTGATAAAACGAGATCGGCACCTTTTTCAGCTATATTCGGTCCTACGGTTTCCCCTCCTAAGCGCAGACTGGCTTTTACAAAACCACCCCGCTGTGCCATCCCCTTACTGGGGTAAAAATTTACCGGTATTCCTTTTGTCAAAGCTGCGCTTGCGATAATCTCTCCGATTGATAGAATGCCTTGTCCACCGACGCCGACCATAAAAACATCATATTTCATTTTGAAACCTCCTCCATAACCAAAGCGTTCCGATTGCACACTCCGACACAAAGCCCGCATTGCTGGCAAAGAGACGGATCAATTGTCATAGAATTTTTCCCCGGAACTAACGCGGAACAACCGGTTACTGCGATACATAATTTACAAAGATTACAGTTCTCATCGATTACGCGGACAATTTTTTGAGGAGCGTTTTTATCTTTATGACGGGCAGCCTGGATAGCACATTCCTGTCTCGAAAGGATTACTTTTACTCCCGGCAACGACAGTGCTTTCACTATCGTTTCAACCGCATCGTCCTGATCAAACGGATTTATTTCGAAGAATTGATCTACACCTAAAGCCGGGACGATTTTTGCAATATCTATTTCTTTATAATCCTTATGATGAAGTTCGGGCGGTGTTCCGGGATTGATTTGCATTCCCGTCATTGCTGTCCAACGGTTATCCATGATAATTAAAGTCATATTTACTTGGTGTTGGATCGCATTGATCAAACCGGGGATACCGCCGTGGAAGAAGGTGGAATCGCCGATTGTCGCAATTACGGGAGTTTTTACTCCGGCATAAACATAGCCTTGTGCCAAACTGACACTCGTACCCATGGATACTTCATTCCAAACGGTATTAAAAGGAGGATTCATTCCCAGAATTGTGCACCCAATATCGCCTGCTACCATAACATCTTTTTGTTTCAGATGTAATTTACGAATCGCACTGTTAATGGCCATATATGTCCCGCGATGCGGGCAACCTGAACAGACGGTAATCGGTCTGGCAGCTGCTATCGATTCGGCTTTGGTATCACTTTGATAGACAGAAGAGGGAATATCGATATTTGTGGCTTTCGAAATGCCGATCAACGCCTGGCTTAATCCGTACTCACCGATTCTCTCGAGTGTTCCGTCCAATTTTCCGACAATTGTCCCCTTATACCCGACCTGACGGGCCAGAATGTATAGTTCTTTTTCGATATAAGGCTCTAATTCTTCCAAGACTAAAATCGAATCGCAATGATTCAGCAATTGCTTTGCCTGATTTTTGGGAAACGGAACAGATGCTTTGACCGATAAAATCGATACCGAATCGGGATCCAATCCATACTCTTTTGCGATATCTAATGCTTCATCAAGATATCTTATTGTGATTCCGCCGGTAACAATCCCCAAGCCGCCTGATTTTTTTGACAGATTCAAGGAATTCAACCGGTCAATATCGATAATTTCAGCTGCTTTGGCTAATCGATTGATCAAATCTCGATGTTGTTTCATGCATACCGCTGCTCCGGCTTTGGTAAAGCGGTCGATATCCCGGATAAGGAGCGGTTCCGCTTGTGAGACCGGTGCAGGTTCGATGATTTCCGCATCGGCAAATGCATTTGACAACGAAGTGGTAAGGCGGATAAATACCGGCCCATGAATTTGTTCAGAAAGGTCAAAAGCATATTTTGTCAGATGCATGGTTTCTTCGACGGTGGTCGGTTCCAGCATCGGCATATCTGACATTAATGCGAAACCGCGTGAATCTTGTTCACACATCCCCGCGCTGACGCCGGGATCATCGGCCACATAAATCACAAATCCACCGTCACATCCGGAATATGCAAGCGAAATTAAAGAGTCATAAGCAACATTTAATCCGGACATTTTCATCGTACATAAAACACGATGACCTGCCCAAGCGACCCCTCCGGCGATATCGATGGCGACTTTTTCATTTGTGCTCCATTCAACATGGGTCTGAGGCAGATCCATATCCAAAAGAGCTGCAATCGCTCCGGTTGACGGTGTGCCAGGATATCCTACCGCGACTTTGACTCCCGCGGCTAAGGCACCGTAGGCAATTGCATCATTTCCAGTAATTAGTTTCTTCAATCCGAACCTCCCTGTTCATTTCTAAAATAGATGCATTAATGATAATTTCATGGCTTTAAATTACGGATACACTTCCGAAAAAACTTTTCTGAAGGAATTCAGAAATCTCTCGTTCTGTTCCGGAGTTCCGATCGTAACACGGATGCAGTTCGGTGCTCCTTGCGGGGCAAGCGGTCGGATAATTACTCCCTCTTTGAGGAGCCCTTCAAAAACCGGCATGGACGGTTTCCCTAAATTGGCGAAAATGAAGTTTGCCTGACCGGCATATACCTCAAAACCCATTTGCTTTAAACCTTCAAAAAGCTGTTTTCTTCCGGCGGCATTTACTGTAAATGTTTTATCACAAAACTCTTTATCATCCATGGCCGCAAGTGCTCCGGCTTGGGCAACGCGGTTGACAGGGAACGGTTCTCTGGTTTTCAACATCACCTGAACAATCTCCTTATGGGCGATTGCATAACCGATACGAACGGAAGCGAGCCCCATAATCTTGGAAAAAGTACGCATCACGATTAAATTAGGATGATCGTTAAAATAATCGAGTGATTGGGGATAATTCGGGTCATCGACAAATTCATAGTAAGCTTCATCGCAAACAAATAAAGTATTCTCCGGCACAGCGGCCAATAAACGATCGAATTCGTCCTTATAGATAATCGTTCCGGTCGGGTTATTCGGATTACATAGGAAAATGATTTTCGTTTTGGGTGTAATAGCCCGAATCATCCCATCGACATCAAAGCGATAATCCTTTGTCATCGGAATGACAATACTTTTCCCGTCCATTTTTCCGACGATATTTTCGTAAGCCGGGAAAGTCAGCTCGGCCATGATGCATTCGTCTCCGGGATTAATAAAAGTGAGTCCGAGCATAGTGATTACACCGTCTTCTCCATTATCGATATAAAAATTATTCGGAGAAAGATTGAATTTTTCAGCTAACTTTTCTGCCACTTTCGGACATAAACTTTCCGGATAATAATTTGCGTTTGCGCGAATTTCTTTGATCATTGCCTCAACCGCAAGCGGTGAAGCGCCTAAGGGATTTTCATTCGATGCTAATTTAATAATATCGGTAATCCCATATTCACGTGTAACTTCTTCAACCGGTTTACCGGGTACATATTCTTTACGTACAAGAATACAAGGACGAGCTATTTTATTGACATCAAACACGGCTTTACCTCCTGAAATATAATTTCCTTTATTAATCATTTTGAGAAATCGGATAATCTCCTGTTTCCCATAAAGTTTTATAAAAATATTTCAAAAAAATCGATCGTTATCGTAAAATGTTCTGCTATAAGAAATATTCTTATCCGCAAGTTCAAGCTAAGAAAACAATATTTCCTTCCTTCAGTATAACATTCTTAGATATTATGAAACAATGAGGATAATTAGTTTTTTCTTATTACATTTATACATGCTATCATGAATTTTGACAATGGTAAAATATTGTTTACAACTTCTTCAATTATGGCTATATTATTCAAAAAGATAAGTTTTTTAAGATAGTATATTAGTGATTTAGCAAGATAAATTGATAGATGATCTAATTACTATAAAATATCGGAATATTGTAATTTATATAAAATGTTTTTGGTAAACAGTTAAGAAAAACAAAAATAATTTGAATCCGCTATAATTATAAGAACATAAAATTCATACGTGTTTTTATCATACATTGTTTTATTTATTTGAAGTGAGGTGTCAATATGGATTTTAAAGAGTTGGAATCATTTGTGGAGATTGCAAAGGTTAAAAGTTTTTCTACTGCGGCAAAAAATTTATTTCTGACACAGCCTGCATTAAGTAATCATATTGCCAAACTGGAAAAAGAATTGGGGATCGCATTATTTGAACGAAATAATAAAAAAACGGAATTGACACCTGCGGGGAAACAGTTTTATCTATCGGCACTCGAGATTTTAAACCAACGTGAAAATGCATTGCTTAATTTGGAAAAGTTCCAAGGAAAAATCGATGGCATGCTGCATATCGCAACGAGCAGTGTCCCCGGTCAATATATCCTTCCGAATATTTTGAAAAATTTCAATACAAAATATCCGGATGTAACTTATGATTTGCATTATCTCAGTTCGGGTGAAATAACCGATATGCTGATGATGGGTGAATTGGATTTGGGATTTATCGGTGCCGAACCGGATAATCGAAAGATTGTCTATGAAAAAATTGCGGATGATGAATTGGTAGTTATTGCGCCGAATATCAGTCCGTTTAATAAGATGAATACCATCAGCTTTGAGCGATTGTTGGATGAGCCGTTGCTGCTGCGAAAAGAGGGATCCGGAACGCGGCAGGCTTTTGATTTGGCTTATAAGAAACATGCTTACTTAGGCAAACCTGCCAAAGTATTGTCCTATATGGACAATAATGAGATGATCGTATTATGCGTCAAAGCAAAATTAGGTCTTTCGATTGTATCCAGGATTTCAGTCGAAGACAAAGTAAAAGCCGGATTTATCAAGGTCCTTCCTTTGGAAGAATATAATTTTCAACATGCTTTTTATTTCGTGTATCCGAAAGATCGAACCATGTCTCCGTTAGTCAATCGATTTAAGGATTTCGTTTTGGCGGAACGAAATTCGAAAGAAATATTTGAGGAATAAAATGATATTTGCTTCCGATGTGATAGTCTTGATAAATCGTATTAGAGAAAATCAAAGGAGTAGCTAATAGTTAATTATAAAGATCTATATATAAGAGGTAACATATACTTAATAAGAAAAAATTAATTAAATGAATATTTAATAATTTAGATTGAAAAATTCACAGAATTTTATTCATAACTTTTTGTTCATTAGATTATTTTATTTGATAGCCGGATAACCTTTCCCGTGCATAAATAAATGATATTATTTGAAATCAGTCATTGAAAAGATTTATTTGAGTAAATCACTAAATTCTTAAATACAAGATTGAAATATTAAAACGGGACCAAAATAAAAATCAAGGTTCCATATTATTTCAGAATTTTATATTGGGCAATTTTGATATTCGGAGAGGAATTTTACTTATATGGCTCTTTTAGAAACTAAATCCATTTCAATCCAATTCGGCGGACTCTGGGCTGTAAAAAACGTAGATTTTCAAATCGACTCAGGACAGACATTTGGATTGATCGGCCCTAACGGTTCAGGGAAGACTACGTTTCTAAATATTATCAGCGGGATTTATTCGGCGACAAATGGAAGAGTATTTCTTGAAGGAGAAGATATAACGGATTTAAAACCTTATCAAATCTTTAAAAAGGGGATTTCAAGAACGTATCAATCCAGCCGACTTTGTTGGGAGATGAGCGTTGCCGATAATTTACTGGTAGGGACTTATACATCTCAGGATTACGGTTTAGCGGATACAATCTTTCATCCTAAAAAAGTCAATAACCGCTTGGCTGAGCTCGTAGAAAACAGTCTTGATTTACTGAGTTATTTCAATCCCTGTTTAATTGAGAAACGTTATGAGCTTGCGAAAAATATTCCTCATATCGATCGAAGAAGAATCGAAATTACCAGGGCATTATTAAGCAAACCCAAAGTGTTACTGCTGGATGAGCCGACAGCCGGTCTGAATGATGATGAAACGATGACTATGATGGATGATATTCAAAAGATAAAAGATAAAGTCGGAAATATTGCCATCATTATTATTGAACATGACATGAAAGTAATGGAAAAGGTTCCGCAACGCGTCATTGTATTTAATGCGGGAGAAAAAATTGCCGAAGGTACATTTCAAGAGATTATTAATGATCCGAATGTTATCAAAGCATACATTGGAGGCGAAGCAAAATAATGGGTGAAGTAATTCTTGAGATAAAAAATTTATTTACTTCGTATGGTCGTATTCCAATGTTGATGGATATTTCTCTAACGGTGCATCAACAAAACATTTGCTGTTTATTAGGACCGAACGGTGCCGGGAAAACAACCTTAATAAATGCCATAATCGGTACCGTAAATGCGGACAAGGGACAAATTATATTCAAAGGGGAAGATATTACAAACCTCCCGACTCATGACAGGATTGCAAAGGGCATTCAGGTCGCATCCGCCGGTGTCGGCACATTTCCCAAAATGACAGTAGAAACTAACTTGCGATTAGGCGCTTATAACATTAACGATGAAAAATTATTAGCACAACGACTCGAAGAGATCTATGAATCATTTCCGATACTGAAAGGGAGGTTGGAACAGAAAGCAGGGACGCTATCCGGAGGAGAACGGACTATGCTTTCTATTGCGAGAGCAGTGATTAATAAGCCTGATCTGTTAATTATGGATGAACCTTCCTTAGGTCTTGCACCAATTGTTGTTGATGAGGTTTTTCATATTGTGAAGCGATTAAATCAAGAAAATGGTATGACAATTATGTTGGTCGAGCAAAATATTGCAAAAGCGTTATCCGTTTCTAAATTTGGTTATATTATTCAAAAAGGACAAATTATCTATTCGGGTCCAAGCGAACAGTTAGTTGATTGTGATGCGTTGAAGAATCCCGTCATGTGAAAATATGATGGGTTTAATTATTTAGTGGAGGAAAAAGTATGAAAAAAAGTTATCGATTCATTATTGTGTTGTTGCTTTTTGTTGTTGTCCTAATCGGAGCTTTTCAGAAGACCGCATTTGCGGCTAAAGATGTTGTCACACTTGGATTCCTTGGTCCGATTACCGGTTCATGTGCAGCAGAAGGATCAGCTGCGCGGAATGCATTTTTGATGGCTATCGATGATGCAAATGCAAGCGGCGAATATCCCTATAAAATAAATGTGATCGTTGTCGATGATCAATCCGACCCTTCTGTCGGAGCTGCCGGCGCACAAAAGATTGTTGCCGATCCGACAGTTGTTGCCGCAACCGGTCATTGGAATTCCGGTGTTGCAGCGGCGACCAGTCCGATTTTCATCGAAAATGAAATTCCGCTATTAATTTGGGGAGCGATTCGCGAAGATCTGACCTCAAAAGAAACCTATCCGTGGATAACCCGTTCGGCACCGACGAATGTTCAGGAAAATAAGCCGTTGGTAAAAGCTGTTATCGATGATATGGGCTATAAAAATATTTTCATGGTTTCAACCACGGATTCCTATGGATCTGCCAATACGGAAGCTTTTTCAAAAGAATTGGAATCCAGAGGGATGAAACCGGTTGGCCTTGAGGAAGTCCAAGCCGAAACGGTTGACTTCAATGCTATAGTCGCCAAAATTATCAAAAGCGGTGCGGATGCCGTTTATTGGGGCGGTACCAATACGGAAGGCGTTTATCTCAAAGAACAACTTTATAATGCCGGTGCCGACGTTCTTTTCTGCGGAATTTCGGGCATTAAGACAGATGACTTCTTGATCATCGGTGAAAAAGCAGCAGAAGGAACGCTTGCCGTTCAGCCGGGTGTTAGACTTGACAGTACCGAGGCAGGAAGAAAATTTGTGGAAGAATACAATTCCAAAGGATTTGATGTTGAGATCAATGCATTTACTCCGTATGCTTATGAAGCGGCACTTATTTTGTTGCAGGCTCTGAAAAATTGTGGAGATGAACCGACACCCGAAAAAATGCGAGATGCCATTGCAAAAGGAACATTTGTCGGAATTATGGGGACGACAACGTTCGATGAAATCGGACAAACCACTTTGGTTGCGGCAAACCTCATGGTCATTCAAGACGGAAAATGGATGTATTATGAAGATTCTGAGTATGCAAGCGGGAAACGATCTTTTGGGGGAAAGAAGTAAATTTTAATTCGTAGTAATAAGGAAGAGGCTTAGGGGATTATTCCTAAGTCTCTTCCCCGAATAAACCTTTTCTTTTATTTCCCATTTGTTCAATCATCGAACAATAGAAAGGTATCGTCTTAATCATATGGAAATTTTCTCAAGTTTATTTGTCAGCGCAATCCTTCTTGGTTGTACATATACACTGGTAGCTTTGGGGTATTGTCTTTTCTTTGGTGTTCTGGACGTTGTTGTTTTCTGTAGCGGTGATATTGCAATATTTGGAGCATTTTCGGTAATCAGTGCATATATTTTGACTTATGATGCCGGAATTTTCCAATCATTGCCGTTGCCGGTCGGAACATTAATTGTACTGGCAATCGCAGCAGTTCTTTGCGTCGGACTTTCTTTGGCTACTTATTTTGTCTCTGTAAAACCTTTTTCCAAATCCTCAGCTTTAATGCCATTGCTTTCAACAATTGCTTTGGGAACAGCGATTAAAGAATTATTAGGTCTCGCTTACAAGCCGATTATGTCGAATCTTATCCGAGCAGTAACAAGAATAGACACTCCGATTAATGTAACATCCGGAAGAAATCCACAGGCTATGCCAAAGCTTCTCAATGCGGGAGGTTCGACGACAGAGCGTGACTTCATTATTATGGGACTTACACTGCTTATTTTATTTGTTCTCTTTTTATTTTTAAATAAAACAAAAATGGGATTATCCATGCAAGCAATTTCTCAAAATAAAGAACTTGCATACATGAGTGGAATTAATGTAAAAAAGACAATCAATACAACTTTTATAATCGGCGGTATTGTTCTTACCATTGCCGGTTTTTTACTTGGAAGTTATCAATCGGTTATCCGATTTGATACAGGATCGTTGTATGGAACCAAAGGGTTCTCTGCAGCGGTTGTCGGCGGATTAAAGAGTATTTGGGGTGCTGTAATCGGCGGAATGTTATTAGGTTTTGTAGAAGTTTTTGTTTCCGGTTTGATCCCCGGGGGAACTCAATATCAAAATATTATTGCATTTATCGTAGTCATCATCTTTATCGTTTTTAAGCCTGAAGGAATATTAGGCGAAAAAACGATTGAAAAAGTTTAGGAGGACAGAAATCAACCGATATGGAAACATTAAAGACGAAAATTGACTCTCCGGCAGCTGTTCTCTTAACAAATATTGTATTAGCCGTTTTAATATTTTTTATTTTGATGTCCGATTGGATTCTCAGCATCGGTTTAATGATTCTTTTTATTGCCGGGGCATTGATTCTTGATCAAAACGGTATCATTAATCTCATATTCGACGCATATAACCATTATAAACATATTGCGATTTTATCCGGAATTGTATTGGTTATTATGCTTCCTTTCTCTCTTACCGGAAATAATTATATTTCTCATATAGCTACTGTTGCGGTTTGCTATGCTATTGCTTGTTTGGGGCTTAATTTTCAAATGGGTTCAACGGATATGACGAATTTTGCTCCGGCAGCTTTTATGGGTTTAGGTGCCTATTCGGTAGCTGTCTGTACGACAAAATTCGGATTATCTCCATGGACGGGAATGATATTGGGGATCTTAATTACAGGAGTTTTTGGTTACCTTATCGGATTACCGACATTAAAAACAAAAGGATATTACCTTTCCTTGGTCACAATGGCAATACAAATTGCATTTACTCAATTGATCAATACCATTGATTATTTGGGAGGTTCTGATGGAATTTCCGGAGTAACTAAATACTCGATATTTGGTTTTAAATTATATAAAAAATATACTGTGTTCGGAGTTAAACTCGCACCACAAATCCCCTTTTTGGTAGTTTGTATTTTTTTCCTGATAATTTGTGCTTATATTGCAATTCGTGTCTATCATTCTAAGCAAGGATTAGCTCTTAATGCGATTGCGCAAGATGAGATAGCCGCAAATTGCTTAGGCATCAATATCGCAAACCAAAAGCTTTTTGCTTTTGTTATCGGAAGTATTTTCTGCGGATTAGCCGGTTCATTATTGGTGGGTTTGGAAGGATATGTCGGACCCGATAGTTATGATTTCAGTAAATCATTAATGTTGATTTGTATGGTAATTCTCGGCGGCATGGATAATTCGATCGGAATTATTGTCGGGGCATTTATTTTGACCATAATCAGTGAAAAATTACGTGATTTCGCTGATTATCAGCAATTAGTATATAGTTTGGTTCTTGTGATCATGTTGATTATTCGGCCGAATGGAATTATTCCCAGACGCGTGCGTAAATACTTTAACACTTTCAGAAGTTCTACCGTTGCGAAAACGATTGAAGCAGAGAAAGCACAGGCTATAGATTTTAATAAATAATAAACAAACTAATAATTTACAAAAATCCTGTTTAATTATATAAGCCAGGATTTTTATTTTTAAACCGGCGTCAATAATACTCATAAATTAAATATTTACAAATTGTTTATCAACATGCAATATTTTCCTGAGTTTTACAGTTAGGCAGCAAAAATAAAGAGGGAATATGTCGGAAAAAGTGGCAGAAATGTCACTTTTTTTGTTGTCCGGTATTGTATATCTAATAGTATTATGTTATAATAAGGAAAT